>VOFH01000457.1_pt1:0-107500 | contig 466000 bp, 661 predicted proteins | sample 5384091 | NCBI WGS metagenome assembly VOFH01 (sample SAMN12384727, study PRJNA508395) | human gut metagenome | isolation source: healthy gut G | host: Homo sapiens
CATCGGCGGACTGGCTGTCGGCGAGAGCCATGAAGAGATGTATCACATTCTTGATGAAGTTGTGCCACATCTTCCGGACAACAAACCGAGATACCTGATGGGAGTCGGAACGCCGGCGAACATTTTGGAAAGTGTCGAGCGCGGTGTGGATTTCTTCGACTGTGTATATCCGGCGCGAAATGGACGGCATGGACATGCCTATACAAACTTTGGAAAGATGAATCTGATGAACAAACGCTTTGAACTGGATGAGCGTCCGATCGAGGAAGGATGTCAGTGTCCGGCGTGCCGCCACTACTCGCGTGCCTACATCCGGCACCTGCTCAAAGCAAAAGAAATGCTGGGACTTCGATTATTGGTCTTGCATAATCTTTATTTTTATAATACAATGATGAGTGAGATTCGCGATGCGATTGAAGAAAATCGTTTTCAAGAATATAAAAAAAAAAAAAATTGATTCGATGGAATCTAATGAATACTAAGTCTCGTAACAGAGCCAGGAGGTAAAGAAATGGGAACAGTTGGAATGGTTATTTATATCGTAGTTATCATCGGTGTATTTTGGCTGATTGCGATCCGACCACAGAAAAACAGGAAAAAGAACATCAGGCATTGATCGGTGGTCTTGCTGTAGGTGACAGTATCCTGACAACAAGCGGATTTTATGGCGTCGTGATCGACATGCCGGACGATAATGTTGTGATCGTAGAATTCGGAAACAACAAAACTGCCGTATCCCTATGAAAAAGGATGCAATCGTAGAAGTACAGAAAGCAGAAGAGTAGAAAAGAAGAAAAGAAGAAAAGAAGAAAAGAAGGCTGCACTCTTGACAATATTGAAGCGAGGGGGCAGCCTTCTTTACAAGATACTAAAATGCGGGTACATTTTTTAGAATATTGATAATCTGAAAACGATGAAAAATAGCTTGCAAAAAAAATAAAAAAGTACTTGCATTCCCCAAAAACTTAGTGTATAATAGCAATTGCTGTGACATGATAGCGAAGAAGCGTGAGGTTGTCATCCGATGGATGGGTTTTCCGTGGAGCGAATGTCAAGAGACCGTAGATCAGCATATCACGGTCAGTAAACCTGACGGCAAGTCACTGTACGTAACATAGTTTCTGCCAGATAGAGAGCAGATAAACGTGAGAAAGTATGCCACGATGTGGCATTTTCGTGTGAACCGGCACGACACACACGGATGAGTGTACAGTCACCACTTGTCGTACGAACTATTATTAATTCAGTACGAAAAGGAGGCGGCTTTTTTGGCAAGTCAGCAGACAATGAGAATCATTTTAAAAGCATACGATCATCAGTTAATCGATATGGCAGCAGCCAAACTGATTGATACAATTAAGAAAACAGGAGCAAAAGTAAGCGGTCCGGTACCTCTTCCTACAAAGAAGGAAGTTGTTACGATTCTGAGAGCCGTTCATAAATATAAAGACTCCAGAGAGCAGTTCGAGCAGAGAACTCATAAAAGACTGATCGATGTGCTTAAGCCATCACAGAAAACAGTTGATGCATTATCCCGTTTGGAAATGCCGGCTGGTGTTGCAATTGATATTAAAATGAAATAATTCATTTAATATAAGATAAGGTGTAAAACCTACGGGGTGAAAATAGTGCCCCGGTCCTAAGGTTGGAAACGGTCCTCCGGTTCGGGATCAGGGAAAACCATCTAGGATGATTACTTTCCGCTTTTTGGATCAGGTTTCTACCTGTGAGAAACGACCAATTATGAAAGTGATCCGCTAGAATTTAGGAGGTAAAGAAAGATGAAAAAAGCTATCGTAGCTACAAAAGTTGGAATGACTCAGATTTTCAACGAAGACGGTGTTTTGACACCGGTTACTGTGCTTGAAGCTGGTCCGGTTTATGTAACTCAGATCAAAAATGAAGAGACAGACGGATACAGTGCAGTACAGGTTGGTTATGGCGATATCCGTGAGAAACTCGTCAATAAACCAATGCAGGGACACTTCTCCAAAGCAGGTGTGGACAACAAGAGATTTGTTACAGAGTTCAAACTTGACGGTGCAGAGGAGTACACATTAGGACAGGAAATCAAAGCAGATATCTTTGAAGCCGGTGACAAGATTGACGTAACAGCAACAAGCAAAGGTAAAGGATTCCAGGGCGCGATCAAACGTCACGGACAGTCCAGAGGACCTATGGGTCACGGCTCCAAATTCCATAGACATGCAGGTTCCAATGGTTCCGCATCGGATCCTAGCAAAGTATTTAAAGGCAAGAAAATGCCTGGTCAGATGGGTGCTGTAAAGGTTACTATCCAGAACCTTGAAGTAGTAAGAGTAGATGCAGAAAACAATCTTCTCTTGGTAAAAGGTGCAGTACCGGGACCTAAGAAATCAACTGTTATTATTAAAGAATCCGTTAAGGCATAACTTTTCGGAAAGGAGGATGACACAGATGGCAAGCGTATCTGTTTACAATATGGAAGGCAAAGAAACAGGTAAAATGGAATTGAACGATTCTATCTTTGCTGCTCCAGTAAATGAACATTTGGTTCATATGGCAGTTGTGTTACAACTTGCTAACAAACGCCAGGGAACACAGAAAGCAAAAACACGTTCTGAAGTTCGCGGTGGTGGAAGAAAACCTTGGAGACAGAAAGGAACAGGTCATGCAAGACAGGGATCTATCCGAGCTCCACAGTGGAAAGGCGGAGGAGTTGTATTTGCTCCAACACCAAGAGATTATTCATTTAAGATGAATAAAAAAAAAAAAAGCAGCTGCAATCAAGTCTGCTTTGACAACAAAAGTAAACGAGGGAAAACTTGTTGTTGTTGAAGGAATGGAATTTGACGCTCCTAAGACAAAGACAATCACAACCCTTTTGAATGGTTTAGATAAGAAAAAAGCGCTCATCGTAGTAGCGGAAGAAGGAAAAAATGCAACACTTTCTGTTCGCAACATTCCTACCGCAAGAGGCGTATTCGCAAACTCCATCAATGTATATGACATTTTGAAATATGACAATGTCATCTTGACAAAGAGTGCAGTTGCAGCAATCGAGGAGGTGTATGCATAATGGCAGACATTAAATATTATGACGTTATCTCAAAACCAGTTATCACAGAGAAATCTATGGCTGGCATGGAATTGAAGAAATACACATTCTATGTACACACTGAGGCAACAAAGAGTCAGATCAAAGAAGCAGTTGAAAAAATGTTCGCTGGTACAAAAGTAGCGAAAGTCAACACAATGAACTGCGAAGGTTAAAACCGCAACGTGGAATGACAACAGGTAAAACTGCTAAGAGAAAGAAAGCTATCGTTCAGTTGACAGAGGATAGCGCTGATATCGAAATTTTTGAAGGCTTATAAGAAACATTTGATTGAATTGAAAGGAGTGTAACTCATGGGTATTAAAACATATAACCCATATACACCTTCTAGAAGACAGATGTCCGGATATGATTTCTCTGAAATCACAACATCAACTCCGGAGAAATCCCTTACAACTTCCGTTAAGAAAAATGCGGGACGTAACGCACAGGGTAAGATCACTGTCAGACATCGCGGAGGCGGTTCTAGAAGAAAATATAGAATCATCGACTTTAAGAGAAATAAAGATGGTATTCCTGCAACTGTTAAGTCTATCGAATACGATCCAAACAGAACAGCAAATATCGCTCTGATCTGCTATGCAGATGGTCAGAAAGCATATATCCTTGCACCAGCTGGTTTGAAAGTCGGACAGCAGGTTATGAATGGTGAGACAGCAGAAGCAAGAGTCGGAAACTGTCTTGAACTCAAAGATATCCCTGTTGGTACATTGGTACACAACATTGAACTTTATCCTGGACACGGCGGACAGCTCGTTCGTGCAGCAGGAAACAGTGCACAGCTTATGGCGAAAGAAGGAAAATATGCAACACTTCGTATGCCATCCGGCGAAATGAGAATGGTTCCAATCAACTGCCGTGCAACAATCGGACAGGTTGGAAACTCTGAGCACAACTTGATCAACATCGGTAAAGCAGGACGTAAACGTCATATGGGTATCCGCCCAACTGTCCGCGGTTCCGTCATGAACCCCAACGACCATCCTCATGGTGGTGGTGAAGGTAAGACCGGTATTGGTCGTCCCGGCCCGAGCACTCCTTGGGGTAAACCTGCTCTTGGTCTGAAGACAAGAAAGAAAAAACAAACAGTCGAATAAGATGATCGTTCGAAGAAGAGATGGTAAAGCTTTAGCAAAATAAAGCATAAAAGGAGGTAAAGCTAGTGGCTCGTTCATTGAAAAAAGGACCGTTTGCTGATGCGCATCTTCTCAAAAAAGTAGATGCAATGAACGAATCTGGAGATAAACAAGTTATTAAAACATGGTCACGTCGTTCTACGATTTTCCCAAGCATGGTAGGACATACGATTGCTGTTCATGATGGTAGAAAGCATGTTCCCGTATATATTACAGAGGATATGGTAGGACACAAACTCGGTGAGTTTGTTGCAACAAGAACCTATCGTGGACATGGAAAAGATGAGAAAAAAGGCAGATAATGTTTTAAATATTGAAAGGAGGTTTCATCCGTGGCTAAAGGACATAGATCACAGATCAAGAAAGAAAGAAACCAGAATAAAGATACTAGACCATCCGCTAAGTTGTCATATGCAAGAATGTCCGCACAGAAAGCTGGCTTTGTATTGGATGCAATCCGCGGCAAAGATGTACAGACAGCACTTGGTATCTTGGCATATAACCCTAGATATGCATCATCTGTAATGAGAAGTTATTGAAATCTGCAATTGCAAATGCTGAAAATAATAATGGAATGAATCCGGAAAATCTTTACGTTGAAGAGTGCTTTGCAAACAAAGCAACGACAATGAAGAGAATTCGCCCAAGAGCTCGTGGTATGGCTTACAGAATCGAGAAGAGAATGTGCCATATTACAGTAATCTTGAATGAGAGATAGTGAAAGGAGAATAACAATGGGACAAAAAGTTAATCCTCATGGTTTGAGAGTCGGCGTTATCAAAGACTGGGAATCCAAATGGTTCGCAGAGCCGGAAAATTTCGCTGATGCTCTTGTAGAAGATTATAAGATCCGTGAGTTCTTGAAGAAAAAACTGTATCATGCAGGAGTTTCCAAGATTCAGATCGAGAGAACAACCGGACGTGTTAAAGTTATCGTATATACAGCAAAACCTGGTGTAGTAATCGGAAAAGGTGGAGCAGAGATCGAGAAATTGAAAGTAGAGCTTGCTAAGTTCTCCAATCAGAAGATTCTCGTAGACATCAAAGAAGTAAAGAAACCAGACAGCGATGCACAGCTTGTTGCTGAGAATATCGCACAGCAGCTTGAAAATCGTATTTCTTTCCGTCGTGCAATGAAATCCTGCATGGGAAGAGCGATGAAAGCTGGAGCAAAAGGAATCAAAACATCCGTATCTGGACGTCTTGGTGGAGCTGATATGGCTCGTACAGAGTTCTACAGCGAAGGAACTATTCCGCTTCAGACACTTCGTGCAGACATTGATTATGGTTTCGCAGAAGCAAACACAACTTATGGTAAGATCGGTGTTAAAACTTGGATCTATCATGGTGAAGTACTTCCAACCAAAGGTGGAAAACCAGCTAAGGCTAGTTCAAAGGAAGGGAGCGATAAATAATGTTAATGCCTAAAAAGAGTAAAACGTCGTAAACAGTTTCGTGGTTCTATGAAAGGTAAGGCTTTGCGCGGAAATAAGATCACATACGGTGATTTCGGTATCGTTGCTACAGAGCCGGCCTGGATTAAATCCAATCAGATAGAGGCAGCCCGTATTGCTATGACACGTTACATCAAACGTGGTGGTAAAGTTTGGATCAAGATTTTCCCAGACAAGCCGGTAACTAAGACACCAGCTGAAACTCGAATGGGTAAAGGTAAAGGTGCTTTGGAATATTGGGTAGCTGTAGTTAAGCCAGGACGTGTAATGTTCGAGATCGCCGGTGTACCAGAAGAGACAGCAAGAGAAGCTCTTCGTCTTGCAACACACAAATTGCCGGTAAAATGTAAGATCGTTTCACGCGCAGACTTAGAAGGAGGTGCGGGCAGTGAAGAGTAAGGAATTCATGAACAATTTGAATGGTAAATCACTTGCCGAATTAAATGACGAGTTAGTAGCTGCTAAGAAGGAACTCTTCAACTTGAGATTCCAGAACGCAACAAACCAGCTTGATAACACAAGTAGAATTAAAGAAGTTAGAAAGAATATCGCTCGTATCCAGACAGCAATGTCCATGGAACAGAAAGCCGCTAACTAGAAGGTGCAAGAAAGGAGGACTTTGTTGTGGAGAGAAAACTTAGAAAAACTCGTGTAGGAAAAGTTGTAAGCAACAAGATGGATAAGACAATCGTTGTTGCTGTCGTTGACAACGTAAAACATCCACTTTACGGAAAAATCGTAAAGAGAACGTATAAATTGAAAGCTCATGACGAGCAGAATGAATGTAACATCGGTGATAGAGTAAAAGTTATGGAAACAAGACCATTGTCCAAAGATAAGAGATGGAGACTTGTAGAAATAATCGAAAAAGCTAGATAGTTTTTGCAAAAGCAAAATTTTGTTATATTCAAAATTTCGAAAGGAGTTACTATTATGGTACAGCAGGAAACGAGACTTAAAGTTGCTGACAATACCGGTGCAAAAGAATTGCTTTGTATCCGTGTACTCGGCGGTTCCGTTAGAAGATATGCAGCAGTTGGCGATATCATCGTTGCTACGGTCAAAGATGCAACACCAGGTGGAGTTGTTAAAAAGGAGACGTAGTAAAAGCTGTTGTTGTTCGTACAGTAAAAGAAATTCGTCGTCCAGACGGTTCCTATATTCGTTTTGATGAAAATGCAGCAGTTATCATCAAAGATGACAAGACCCCAAGAGGAACACGTATTTTTGGACCTGTAGCTAGAGAGTTGAGAGATAAACAATTTATGAAAATTGTATCTTTGGCTCCAGAAGTATTATAAGGAGGTGTCCCTGAAGTGGCAACATCAAAGATCAAAGTAGGTGATACCGTTCGCGTTATTGCCGGTGTCGATAAAGATAAAGAAGGTAAAGTAATCGAAGTAAAAGATGGAAAAGTCAAAGTTGAGGGAGTAAACATGGTGAAAAAACATGTGAAACCAAATCAGGCAAATGCAAAAGGCGGAATTGTTGAAGAAGAAGCTGCATTTGACATTTCCAACGTAATGTATGTAGTAGACGGAAAAGTTACAAGAATCGGTTTCAAAACTGAGGATGGTAAAAACAAAGTCCGCTATGCAAAAGCAACTGGCGCAGTGATTGATTAATTTGAGAGGAGGTACTTAAAGTGGCTAGATTAAAAGAAACGTATTTGAACGAAATCGTTCCTGCATTGCAGAAGAAATTCGAGTACAAAAAAAATATTATGCAAGTACCAAAGCTCGACAAAGTTGTTATCAACATGGGCGTTGGTGAAGCAAAGGAAAATTCAAAAGTTTTGGATACAGCAATCAGTGACCTTGAGATTATCACAGGACAGAAAGCTGTAGTAACAAGAGCTAAGAAATCTGTAGCAAACTTCAAACTCCGTGAGGGACAGCCAATCGGATGTAAAGTTACACTTCGTGGTGAAAAAGATGTATGAGTTCGTTGATCGTCTCATCAACCTTGCATTGCCTCGAGTACGTGACTTCAGAGGTGTAAATCCTAATGCCTTTGACGGTCGTGGAAACTATGCTATGGGTATCAAAGAGCAGTTGATCTTCCCTGAGATCGAGTACGATAAAGTAGATAAAGTACGTGGTATGGACGTTATCTTTGTTACTACTGCTCAGACTGATGAAGAAGCACGTGAATTGTTGGCACAGTTTGGTATGCCGTTTAAGAAATAGTTAGGAGGGTTTTTCATGGCTAAAACGTCTATGAAGATTAAACAGCAGCGTAAAGCTAAATTTTCAAGCAGAGAATACAGCCGTTGCAAAATCTGTGGTCGTCCACATGCATACTTGAGAAAATACGGAATTTGTCGTATTTGTTTCCGTGAGTTGGCATACAAAGGCCAGATCCCAGGTGTCAAAAAAGCAAGTTGGTAAGACTGAACTTGTTATCTAGTTAAGGAGGAAAATGTAATGACTATGAGCGATCCAATTGCAGATATGCTTACAAGAATCCGTAATGCAAATACTGCAAAACATGATACAGTTGATGTTCCTGCTTCTAAGATGAAGATTTCGATTGCAGAGATTCTTTTGAAGGAAGGATATATCAAAGGTTTTGATTTGGTAGATGTTGATGGATTTAAATCAATCCACATCACATTGAAATATGGTAAAGACAAAAACGAAAAGATCATCTCCGGTTTGAAGAGAATCTCCAAACCAGGTCTTCGTGTATATGCTAACGCAGAAGAACTTCCTAAGGTTCTTGGCGGACTCGGAATCGCTATCGTTTCAACAAACAAAGGTGTTCTTACAGACAAAGAAGCTCGTAAGTTGAACGTAGGCGGCGAAGTATTAGCATTCGTATGGTAGTTTAAACTCCGTGAGGCAGATTTTCTGCCGAATTGAACTTATTCAAAATATAGGAGGTACGGCAAATGTCACGAATTGGAAGATTGCCTATCGCGGTACCTGCAGGTGTAACTGTAGATATTGCAGAAAATAATAAGGTGACAGGAAAAGGACCAAAGGGAACACTTGAAAGAGTATTGCCTGCGGAAATGAAAATTGAAAAAGACGGAGACGAGATCAAAGTTTCCCGTCCAAATGACTTGAAGAAAATGAAATCTCTGCATGGTTTGACCAGAACATTGATCTACAACATGATCGTAGGTGTAACAGAAGGTTATTCTAAGACATTGGAAGTAAACGGTGTTGGTTACAGAGCTGTAAAGCAGGGTAAAAAATTAGTATTATCTCTTGGATATTCTCATCCTGTAGAAATGGAAGATCCGGAAGGATTGGAAGTAACTGTGGATGGTCAGAACACGATTATCGTTAAGGGAATTGATAAAGAAAAAGTTGGCCAATATGCTGCTGAGATCAGAGAAAAGAGAGCACCGGAGCCATATAAAGGCAAAGGTATTAAGTACTCTGATGAAGTGATCAGACGTAAAGTTGGTAAGACTGGTAAGAAATAGAAAGGAGTAAAATAGAATGGTTAGTAAAGTAAATAGAAGCGAAGTTCGCGTAAACAAACACAGAAGATTACGTAGCCGTCTGTCCGGAACTCCTGAGAGACCACGTTTGGCAGTATTCCGCAGCAACAATCATAGTATGCACAGGTAATTGATGATGTTGCCGGTAATACAATCGTTTCTGCCTCTACTCTTCAGAGTGAAGTAAAAAGAAGGTCTGGAGAAAACGAATAATGTAGAAGCTGCAGCAAAACTTGGTGAAGTTATCGCAAAGAAAGCTTTGGATAATGGAATCAACGAAGTCGTATTTGACCGTGGCGGTTACATTTATCAGGGTAAAGTAAAGGCATTAGCAGAGGCAGCAAGAGAAGCTGGCCTTGAATTCTAAACAAGGAGGAAAACTCATGAAACGTGAAATTATTGATGCTAGTCAGTTAGAATTAGAAGATAAAGTAGTATCAATCAAGCGTGTTACCAAGGTTGTTAAAGGTGGTCGTAACTTCCGTTTCACAGCTTTAGTTGTTGTAGGTGACGGCAACGGACACGTTGGTGCAGGTTTAGGTAAAGCAATGGAAATTCCTGAAGCGATCCGCAAAGGAAAAGAGGATGCTATTAAGAAACTCATCGAAGTTCCAATCGATGAGAATGGAAGTATTCCACATGACTTCATCGGAAAATTCGGCAGTGCTGAAGTTCTTATGAAGAAGTCTCCAGAAGGTACAGGAATCATCGCCGGTGGTCCGGCACGTGCCGTATTGGATCTTGCAGGATACAAAAATATCCGTACAAAATGTATGGGATCCAGAAACAAACAGAACGTTGTTCTTGCAACGATCGCTGGTTTGAGCGAGCTCAAGACACCGGAAGAAGTAGCAAAACTTCGCGGACTTTCCGTAGAAGAAGTGTTAGGTTAGGAGGTACTTTTTCATGGCTGGAAAATTGAAAATCACATTAACAAAATCTACCATTGGTGCCATTCCTAAACATCGTAAAACAGTTGAGGCTCTTGGCCTCAGAAAGCTCAACAAAACAGTTGGGAGGCCTGATAACGATGCAGTTAGAGGAATGATTCAGCAAGTTAGACACTTGGTTAAAGTAGAAGAAATCTAATATAAGGAGGTGCCATAAATGAATTTATCAGAATTAAAACCTGCAGCAGGTTCCAAACACAGCGATGAATTCCGTCGTGGACGTGGACATGGTTCAGGAAATGGTAAAACTGCCGGAAAAGGTCATAAAGGACAGAAAGCACGTTCTGGAGCACCTAGACCAGGATTCGAAGGTGGTCAGCTGCCACTGTACAGAAGACTGCCTAAGAGAGGTTTTACAAATATCAATAGTAAAGACATTGTTGCTATCGGACTTGACCGTCTCAATGCATTTGAAGATGGCGCAGAAGTAACAGTTGAAACTCTTATGGATAAAGGGATTGTAAACAATCCTAGAGACGGAGTCAAAATTCTTGGAAATGGAGAATTAACCAAAAAGCTCACAGTTAAAGTAAACGCATTTAGCAAGAGTGCTGTTGAAAAAATTGAAGCAGTTGGTGGAAAAGCAGAGGTGATCTAATGCTTGAAACGATAAAAATGCGTTTAAGACGAAAGAGATCCGAAACAAACTTTTGTTTGTGTTTTTGGCTTATCATCGTCCGGATCGGATGTAACATTCCGCTTCCGGGCGTAAATACAAATGTTATCCAGAATTTGTTTGATAACAATCAGGCGTTGAACTTCCTCGATGTTATGACCGGTGGATCCTTTACAAGAATGTCCATCTTTGCATTGAACATCACACCGTACATCACAGCATCCATTATCGTACAGCTTCTTACCATCGCAATTCCGCGTTTGGAAGAATTGCAGAAAGATGGAGAAGACGGAAGAAAGAAGATCAACGAGTACACAAGATATCTTTCTATCGTACTTGCTTTGATCGAAGGTCTTGCTATCGTTATCGGATTCCGTAACCAGGGATTCTTTACAGAATCTGGATATACATCTGTGATTATTTCCGTTGTTGCTTTGACGGCAGGAGCTGCATTCCTTATGTGGCTTGGTGAGGAAATTACAGAAAAGGTATTGGAAATGGTATTTCCATTATCTTGTTGATCAACATTGTTGCACGTATTCCTAGTGATCTGATCTCTTTGTATAATCAGTTCATCAAGAGCGCAGCAAATGTCACGAACCGAATTCTTGCAGCAGTGATCATTCTTGTTCTGATCGTTGCCATGTTTGCATTTATCGTATGGCTTCAGGATGGCGAGAGAAAATCCCTGTACAGTATGCAAAGAAAATGCAGGGACGGAAAATGTTTGGCGGTCAGTCCAGCCATATTCCGTTGAAAGTAAATACAGCCGGCGTTATCCCGGTTATCTTTGCAAGTTCTATGTTACAGCTTCCAGTTGTCATTGCCAGTTTTGCGGGTGTGAAACCGGCATCCGGAGAAGGAGCATCCTTGATCCAGAAATTCCTCAAGGTCTGCAATCAGAGCGACTGGTGTAATATTAGTTCGTGGGGTGATTTCAAATATACATTAGGATTACTCGTATATATCGCATTGGTAATCTTTTTTGCATATTTCTATACCTCAGTAACATTTAATCCGCTTGAAATTTCAAACAACATGAAAAAGCAGGGTGGATTTATTCCGGGTATTCGTCCCGGCAAACCAACAACCGATTATCTTACCAATGTACTCAACAGCATTATTTTTATCGGTGCTGTCGCAATGGTTATCGTATGTGTGCTTCCAATCGTCTTCTCAGGTGTGTTCGGAGCAAACGTATCCTTTACCGGTACATCTTTGATCATCATTGTTGGGGTTGTTATTGAAACATTGAAACAGCTTGAATCCCAGATGTTAGTCCGTAATTATAAAGGATTCTTGGGAAATTGATGATAGGATAAAAGGCAATCGACCTGCGGAAATTTATTTTCGTATGGTCGCTTACCTTTTTTGCATTGAAATGAAAAGGAGAATGGCTATGAAAATTGTTATGCTTGGTGCTCCTGGTGCCGGAAAAGGTACGCAGGCAAAAATGATTTCCGAAAAATACGGTATTCCACACATTTCCACCGGAGATATCTTCCGTGCAAATATCAAAGAGAATACAGAACTTGGACAGAAGGCAAATATATGGATAAAGGACTTCTTGTACCGGATGAATTGGTCGTTGACCTTGTAGTAGACCGTCTGGCACAGGATGATGCAAAAAAAGGATATGTACTCGATGGATTCCCACGTACGATTCCACAGGCAGAAGCATTGACAGAAGCATTGGCAAAAATTGGAGAAAAAATGGATTATGCCATCAATGTAGAAGTTCCGGATGAGAACATCATTGACCGTATGTCAGGAAGACGTGCCTGCGTAGCATGTGGAGGAACCTATCATATTAAATATAATCCAACCAAAAAAGAAGGAATTTGTGACGCATGTGGCGGCGAGCTCATTCTTCGTGATGACGATAAGCCGGAAACCGTGAAACAGCGTTTGGAAGTATATCATACACAGACGCAGCCTTTGATTGATTATTATACCAAAGAAGGAATCTTGAAAGAGGTTGACGGAACACAGGATCTGCAGAAAGTATTTGATGATATCACAGCGATCCTTGGCTGATCCGCAGACAAAGCAGAGTGAAATGACATGCGTAGAAAAAAAGAAAGAATAACGATAAAGTCAGAAGAAGAGATACGGCTTATGCGTGAAGCCGGAAAGATTCTGGCAGAAGTTCACAACAGATTGGGTGAAATCATTGAACCGGGCATCTCCACGCTGGAGATTGACCGAAAAGGAGAAGAATGGATCCGCGAGTTCGGATGCATTCCCTCTTTCCTGAATTATGAAGGATATCCGGCCTCCATCTGTGTATCCCTTGATGATGAAGTGGTGCATGGGATTCCCAAAGAAAATGTCATTCTTCGGGAAGGAGATATCGTGAGCCTGGACGCAGGTGTGATCTACCGCGGATATCATTCGGATGCTGCAAGAACTCATGCCGTCGGCAAAATATCGGAAAATGATCAAAAACTGATCGAGGTGACAAAGCAGAGTTTTTTTGAAGGAATAAAATATGCTGTTGCCGGCGGGCACTTATATGATATTTCTGCAGCAATCCAGAAATTTGTGGAGGAAAATGGATTTTCCATCGTTCGCGATCTGGTGGGACATGGAATTGGAAGACGGCTTCATGAGGAGCCGGAAGTACCGAATTTCAAACCGAGATTTGGGCATGGTCCTGTCTTGAAACCCGGAATGACACTTGCCATCGAACCGATGGTAAATGCCGGAGACTGGCCGGTCTGGTTTTTAGACGATGACTGGACAGTAGTGACACAGGATGGCGAAAATTCGGCGCATTATGAGAACACCATCTATATCCGTAAGGATGGCGAACCAGAAATTTTATCATTGTAAATAGGTGCCACGGAAAGGGCACGAAAAAAAAGGAGAGTAATGGTATGTCAAAGGCAGATGTAATTGAAATTGAAGGAACTGTTGTTGAAAAACTGCCAAATGCAATGTTTCAGGTAGAACTTGAAAACGGACATAAAGTATTGGCACATATCAGCGGAAAACTCCGGATGAACTTCATCCGTATTCTGCCTGGTGACAAAGTAACCTTGGAATTGTCTCCCTATGATCTGACAAAAGGAAGAATTGTTTGGAGAGATAAATAAAAAAGTGCTTGCATTCCTTTATGATTTATGTTATAGTTAGAAATGGATTTTCGCCTAAAGAGGGCTAAGTGCGCTCTGACAAGACTTTCCCTAACCCAAGAAAGTCCGAAAAGATGGAAATTTATAGATACAAACATGTCAAAACATGTGAAAGGAGGTTATTACTGTGAAAGTAAGATCATCAGTAAAACCAATTTGCGAAAAATGCAAAGTTATTAAAAGAAAGGGTCGTATCAGAGTGATCTGTGAGAACCCAAAACACAAACAAAGACAGGGCTAATAAATATATCTGAGAGACCTGAAGGTGACTTCGGGTTCTTTTCGTGCTTATATAATGTCTTGCTTTCTGTGTTACAGCGGACCCCGCAGGAATTGTAGATTCCACCGTCATTGCGGGAACTGTGATATCACAACGAAAAGCACTGCCGATGTTTCTCCGGTGATTCTTTGGAAAAAGGAAAACGGGTTCTTGGTCAGCAGAGTTGTTGTGATTTAAAGCGGCTATAGTGAATCACAGAAGATTCACGAAACAAACATTTTAAAATTTTAATGGAGGTGTAAAGTACACATGGCTCGTATCAGTGGTGTAGATTTACCAAGAGAAAAACGTGTAGAGATAGGTCTTACCTATGTTTATGGTATCGGTCTTGCAAGCTCAAAAAGAATCCTGAGCGAAGCAAACGTAGACCCGGACATTCGTTGTAAAGATTTGACCGACGACGATGTCGCTAAAATTCGTGACGTTATTGACAAGACTCAGGTTGTTGAGGGTGATCTTCGTAGAGAAGTTGCTTTGAACATCAAGAGATTACAGGAAATTGGATGCTACAGAGGAATCCGTCATAGAAAAGGACTTCCGGTTCGTGGACAGAAGACAAAGACGAATGCTAGAACTCGTAAAGGTCCAAAGCGTACTGTCGCAAATAAGAAGAAATAATATAGGAGGTTTTGTCAATGGCTAAGAAAGTTGCAAAAAAAGTGACAAAAAGCGTGTTAAAAAGAATATTGACCGCGGACAGGCACACATTCAGTCTTCCTTTAATAATACAATCGTTACGCTCACAGACCTGAAGGAAATGCAATTTCTTGGGCAAGTGCAGGCGGATTATGATTCAGAGGATCCAGAAAATCCACACCTTATGCAGCACAGATGGCTGCAGAGACAGCAGCAAAAGCTGCATTGCCTCATGGTTTGAAATCAGTAGAAGTAATGGTTAAGGGACCAGGTTCAGGTAGAGAAGCTGCAATCCGTGCAATTCAGGCTTGCGGAATCGAAGTAACAAGTATCCAGGACGTAACACCGGTTCCTCACAATGGTTGTAGACCACCAAAACGTAGAAGAGTATAGGAGGTATTAAAATGGCTAGAGATATGACGCCTGTTCTGAAAAGATGTAGATCTCTTGACCTCGATCCAATTTATCTTGGAATCGACAAGAAATCAAATAGAAATGCAAGAAGCGGAAGAAAATTAAGCGAATATGGAATGCAGTTGAAAGAGAAACAGAAAGCGAAATTCATCTATGGTGTGTTTGAGAAACCTTTCCGTAACTACTACGCAAAGGCTCAGAAGCTGAAATACGGTACAACAGGTGAAAACCTTATGATTCTCCTTGAGTTGAGACTTGACAACGTTATGTTCCGTCTCGGCTATGGTAGAACAAGAAAAGAGACACGTCAGATCGTAGATCACAAGCATGTGCTTGTAAATGGTAAACCGGTTAATATCCCATCTTATCAGTTGAAAGCTGGAGATGTTATTGAAATCAAAGAAAAATTTAAGGGAGCACAGAGATACAAAGACATTCTTGAAGTTACAGGATCTCGTATGGTTCCAGCTTGGTTAGAGGCTGACCATGAAAATCTCAAAGGAACAGTTACACAGATTCCTACAAGAGCTGAGATTGATGTACCTGTCAATGAAGTGCTTATCGTCGAGCTGTACTCCAAGTAATTAAGTAAACCCAAAAGGAGGGTCCTAGAGTGTTTGAATTTGAAAGACCGAGAATTGAAATTGCGGAAATTTCTGAAGATAAGAAATATGGACGTTTTGTAGTAGAACCACTTGAACGAGGATACGGTACAACTTTGGGTAATTCTTTGAGACGAATTATGCTCTCATCGCTGCCAGGTACAGCAGTAAGTCACATTAAAATCGATGGCGTTGTTCATGAATTTAGTGCGATCCCTGGTGTCAAAGAAGACGTTACTGAGATTGTAATGAACATTAAGAGTCTTGCAATTAAGAATCACAGCGATAACCTCAATGAGACAAAAACCATGTACATTGATGCTAATGGCGAGGGTGTTATCACTGCAGCGGACATCAAATGTGACTCTGATCTTGAGATCATCAACAAAGATCAAGTCATTGCCACATTGAACGGTGGAGCAGACAGCAAACTTTATATTGAAATGACAGTAGTAAACGGTCGTGGATATGTAAGTTCTGATAAAAATAAGAAAGAAGAGATGGCAATCGACGTAATTCCGATTGATTCTATCTTTACTCCGATTGAGCGCGTAAATATCAACATCGAGAATACTCGTGTAGGTCAGGTTACTGATTATGATAAGCTTACATTGGATGTATATACCAATGGAACTTTAGAGCCAGATGAGGCAGTCAGCCTTGCAGCTAAGGTTATGAGTGAGCATCTGAATACCTTTATCGATTTGTCAGAAAAAGCTCGTATGGCAGAAGTGATCGTAGAGAAAGAGGAAGACGATTCTGTGAAAGTTCTTGAACTCAGCATTGATGAGTTGGAATTGTCTGTTCGTTCTTACAACTGTCTGAAGAGAGCAGGAATTAATACGGTGGAGGAACTCACCAATAAGACAGCAGATGACATGATGAAAGTACGTAACCTGGGACGTAAGTCTTTGGAAGAAGTGCTTGCTAAGTTGAAAGAACTTGGATTGTCATTGCGTGAAAATGTTGATTAATCGAACTTTGTTTTATAAATATTCAAGGAGGACATGAAAATGGCAGGTTATAGAAAGCTTGGAAGAACATCCAGCCAGAGAAAAGCTTTGCTTCGTAACCAGGTGACAAACCTTCTTTATCATGGAAAAATCGTTACCACAGAAGCAAAAGCCAAAGAAATCCGCAGAATTGCTGAGCACATGATCGCGCTTGGTATTCGCGAAAAGATAACGTTGAGACTGTTACTGTCAAGGCTAAAGTTGCCCAGAAAGATAAAGAAGGTAAGAGAGTAAAGAAAGGAGTAGATGGAAAGAAAGTTACTGTTTTTGATGAAGTAGATAAAGAAATCAAAAAAGAAGCTCCTGCCAGAATCCATGCTAGACGTCAGATGAACAAAATGCTTTATGGCATCACAGAAGTTCCTACCACAACAGCTGGTAAGAGAAAAGGAACTAAGACAGTTGATGTAGCAAGCAAAGTATTTGACGAGATCGCTCCAAAGTATGCTGACCGCAAAGGTGGATACACACGTATCATCAAGATCGGACCCCGTAAGGGCGACGCAGCTATGGAAGTTGTTATTGAATTAGTATAAGAACACGTTTATGTGTAAAAAGAGAGCGATATGGTTTTTTACCGTATCGCTCTTTTAAAATAATGCAGGAGGTGCCATTGTGATATCAATACAGGATGTAGTGTATGAATATATACGCAGGGATGATGAAGAACAGGTGGTAGGCGTAGAACTGGCAGTCGACCATTTATCATTTGAGATAAACAAAGGGAGTTTATCGCGGTGTTAGGCCACAATGGTTCCGGAAAGTCAACCCTTGCCAAATTGATCAACGCGATTTTAGTGCCGGGAGAGGGATGTATCGAAGTCGACGGAATCGATACAAGGAAACCGGAAATGGTATGGGAAATACGGCAGCGCGCGGGCATGGTATTTCAAAATCCGGACAATCAGATCGTGCATAATATCGTCGAGGAAGATGTGGGATTTGGGCCGGAAAATCTGGGCGTGCCGACAGCCGAAATCTGGGAACGTGTCAACGATTCCCTGAAAAAAGTCGGGATGTATGAACATCGGAAAGAATCACCGAACAATCTTTCCGGTGGACAAAAACAGCGTGTGGCGATCGCCGGGGTATTGGCGATGAAGCCAAAATGTATCATATTTGATGAATCGACGGCGATGCTTGATCCGGTCGGAAGGCGGGAAGTATTGAAAGCGGTTCATGAGATCAATAAAAAGGAAGAAATTACCATTTTATGGGTAACGCATTATATGGATGAAGTGACCGAGGCAGACCGTGTACTCGTTATGAATCACGGAAAAGTCGCGATGCAGGGAACGCCAAAGCAAGTGTTTGCGGAAGCAGAAAACTGCAGGAATATCATCTTGCCGTGCCGCAGGTTACGGAACTGGCATTGGAACTGAGACGGCAGGGGATGGATATTCCGACGGATCTGATCACAGTAGATGAGTTTGTAAATTGTCTGGCAGAAAAACTCGCCTGACGAGGGAGGACGAAAATGGCTTTATTGTTAAATCATGTGGAACATGTATATGGAAAAGGAACCGCGTTTGAAAAAGTAGCCCTCTATGACATCAATCTGCAGATCAACGAGGGAGAATTTATCGGATTGATCGGACACACGGGTTCCGGAAAATCGACATTGATCCAACATCTGAACGGACTATTGAAACCGACAGACGGCGGCGTGTATTACAATGGCGAAGACATCAATGAAAAAGGCTTTTCCAAGAAAAAACTGCGTTCGAAAGTTGGAATCGTGTTTCAATATCCGGAGCAGCAGCTCTTTGAGACGACAGTGCTGGAAGATGTAAAATTCGGCCCGAAAAACCTTGGATTGGATAATTTGGAAATGGATATGCGCTCGTATGAGGCTTTGAAGCAGGTTGGAATCGGCAAAGATCTGCTAGACGTCTCTCCCTTTAAGTTGTCAGGGGACAAAAAGGCGTGTGGCGATCGCCGGAGTGCTTGCGATGCAGCCGGAAATCCTTATATTGGATGAACCGACCGCAGGCCTGGATCCACAGGGAAAAGATGACATCCTGAATCTGATCGAAAAATTGCACAGGGAGCGGAAGATCACAGTGATCGTGGTTTCACACAGCATGGAAGACATGGGAAAATATGCCGAGCGTCTGATTGTCATGGACAGCGGCTGTGTCGCCTATGATGGAACACCGGAGGAAGTATTTTCCCACTACAAAGAACTGGAAAAAATCGGTATTCTTGCTCCGCAGGTGACGTATGTGGTGGAAGGTCTGGCAAAAAAAGGAATTCGCCTTCCCCACAATGCTATCAATGTAAAGCAGGCGGCAGATGCTATTCTGGCTTATCGAAAAGGGAGAGATAAATGTTACGAGATATTACGATAGGACAATATTATCCGGTGGAATCAAAGATTCACAGACTGGATCCCCGCATGAAGATCATCGCGGTGATCTTGTATCTGATCTCCTTATTTTTGTTTCAGAATTTTGCCGGATATGCAGTAGTTACGGTGTTTCTTGGTGTGGTCATCGTGTACAGTCATGTGCCGCTTGGCTATATCACGAAAGGCCTGAAACCGATTTTGTTTTTGCTTTTATTTACGGCATGTTTCCACGTGTTTTTTACGCAGGCAGGCGATGTGCTGTTTCAGTGGAAATTTATATCGATCACAAGCGGCGGCATTAAGAGGGGAGCATTTATGGCACTCCGGCTGACCTATCTTGTCATCGGTTCGTCGCTGCTAACTTACACAACGACACCGAATAAACTGACGGATGCTATCGAGGCACTTTTGAAACCGTTGGAAAAGATCAAAGTACCGGTGCATGACATCGCGATGATGATGTCGCTTGCGCTGCGCTTTATCCCGATTCTGCTGGAAGAAGCCAACCGTATTATCCGTGCACAGAGTGCCAGAGGTGCGGATTTTGAAGAGGGAAAATTGATCGAACGGCTGAAAGGCATGGTTTCGATCCTCGTACCGCTTCTTGTCTCTGCGACGAAGCGAGCATATGATCTTGCTCTTGCGATGGAGGCAAGATGTTACCGCGGCGGCGAGGGACGCACGAAGATGAACCCGCCGAAATACCGGAAAGCAGACGGTCTTGCTATGGGGATCGTGGTACTATATATCATTATACTATTGATTGTGAGACATTTTTTGTAAAAGGAGTGGAATGATGCGTGTACGATTAGTGGTAGCATACGATGGGACAAATTATCACGGGTGGCAGATCCAGAATAATGCCATTTCCGTGGAAGAAGTATTGCAAGAGGCACTCCGGGAACTTTTGCGCGAGCCGGTAGAACTGATCGGGGCGAGCCGGACTGACGCCGGTGTACATGCGCAGGGAAATGTGGCAGTATTCGATACAGATACCAGAATCCCGGCAGAAAAGATTGCGATCGCTGTCAATCAGAGGCTTCCGGAAGATATCCGTGTGATGAAATCCGAGCAGGTCGAAGAGACCTTTCATCCGCGCTATGCGGTCAGTGAGAAGACGTATGAGTATCGTATCAGCAATGTGCCGATCCAGCTTCCGACAGAGCGTCTGTATTCGTATTTCGTCTATCTTCCGTTAGATATCGAAAAATGCAGAAAGTAGCACAGCTTTTTATCGGGGAACACGATTTTGCCGGATTTTGCTCGGCAAAAAGCCAGGTGCAGACGACGGTGCGGACGATTTACCGGTGTGAGGTCGAAAAAATGGGACATCAGATCTGTATCCGTGTGACAGGAAGCGGTTTTTTGTATAACATGGTGCGGATCATTGCGGGGACACTTGTGGAAGTGGGACTTGGCAGACGGGAAATTTCGGTGGTCGAAGAGGCAATAACCAAGGCGGACCGGGCACTTGCGGGCCCGACGGCGCCACCGGAAGGACTGACATTAATAAAAATAAATTATAAAGGAGATACCTATGAAATTTAATAAAAGCAATGCTTACACAGACTTTGATTATGAAACTGCCGAAGAGATGCCGGATGCTCTTCCACTCAATATCATCAGTGGGGGATGTCATCTGTATGGCTATCTTTTGAAACCCGGCGCGCAGTACGAAGGACCCCACCCGGCTGTCGTGATGTTTCACGGATTTCCGGGATATACGACCAACAACGATCTGGAATATGCGCTGATGCGGATGGGCTGTGTGGTGATCCATGTAAACCACCGTGGTGCCTGGGGAAGTGAGGGAAATTATCTTTTTTTCCAATCTGGTGGATGACGCCGTCGCCATTACCAAATGGGCGCACAACCCGGCGACAACGGATCAGTACAATATTGACCCGGATGCGATTTTCCTTGTCGGACACAGTATGGGAGGCATGACGGTATTAAATGCCGCCGGCAAACTCGGATTTATCCGCGGCGTCGCCGCGATTGCACCATACGATCTGCGTGCAGCTTTTCAAAATGGCCTTGAAAAAGAATTGTTTATCATGATCGAGGGCGAGGGTCAATGCCTCAAAATGACATCCGCAAGCGAAGTATACGAAAATGCACACTATCAGAGCGAAGAATATGCTGTCATCAATACTTACGATCATTTGAAAGACCAGAATGTACTTTTTGTGGCAGCGGAGAAAGATACGGTAGCACCGCCGGATATTATGCTCCGGCCACTTTATAACCGCTTGACAGATCAGCCGGGAAGTGGAAAATATTGTTACAAGGTTTTGCAGACCAATCACGGACTCTGCGGACAGCGTACCGTTCTTTCCGATGTCCTTGGCAGCTGGATTGAGAAATCACTGTAAAAACAAGGTAAAGTTTGATTTTTAAAACAAGGTTTATTTGACAAAGTATGGTACAAGGAAGTAAAATAAATATATATCAGATCGTACTAAAAGAGGACGATCAAAAAGAGAAAGGAGTATAGTTTGATGAAAAACTATCTAAAGACAATTGTAACTTTTATTTTTCTGATGGCTGCGGTAGCATTTGTACCGACAACGTCAGAGGCAGCATTGAGTACACCGACAAATCTGAGACAGACGAGGGCAACGGATAATTCTGTTGAATTTACTTGGGATACGGTGATTGGCGCATATGATTATTACACTTCCATTAGCGATGGTATGGCATGGAGTGAACCAGAACGAGCATGGGATATCAAGGAAAGTTATTCTAAGCTGTCCGCAGGTAGAACATACTATGTTAAAGTATATGCCATTGATAAAAATGGAAATAAAGGTCCGGAATCTGCAGCATTTGAAGTAGTTACTGCTCCGGATGCAAGTCAAGTGCAGACAACGGTAACTGCAGTAACAGAAAATGCGATCAGTTTCAGCTGGACACCGGCAACAGGTGCAACTTCCTACGATATTACCAGCCGTTATGACAATATCGTACCAAACTTAAGTGTAACAACAACTTCTGCAACAGTTGGAAATCTTGCACCGGCAACCGGGTACGGATTTAACGTTGTAGCATGCCGTACTTCATCCAGCGGTTTTAAAGCTTCGGATAGTTATACTACAGTAACTTACACACAGACAGCAGGAACTTCTCTTCCTACCGGCAACACAGGGACAGTATTGACTGCACCGGCTACACCATCTACCTCTAATTTTGGTGTTTACACAGGAAGTGCTCCTGCGGGTACAATTACATTCCAGGCATCAGATCCAAATAGAACAGCAAACGGATATGAATTGGAAGTACGTAATTTGAAAGGAAAGCTTATTAAGACAATTTCCAGTTCTTCAACGTACTCTGCTTCTACAAAATTCCGTAAAAACACACCATACAAATACCGCGTTCGTCTTTATGCAACAAACGGTGTGACAAAGATGTACAGCGGATGGTCCGGATATCGTTATTTCTGGATCAGCAATGTAACAGGAAAGAAACATTATTCTCTCCGTTCCCGCAATGCGAAGATTAAATTGAAATGGGCAAAAGTTTCCGGTACAAAGGGTTACAATGTGTTGATGTCTACAAGCAGAGACGGAAAATGCAAAAAGTGAAATCTCTCAGCAAAAAGGCAAAGAGTGTAACACTTACAAAATTTGGCAAAAAGAGATTGAACAAATATAAAACATATTACATTAAAGTAGTTGCTAAGATCAAAGTTGGCAAGAAGACAGTTTCAAACGATGCACAGCTGATCAATTACAATTACTAAGAAAAAAGCGATTTTCCGATGGCTGTATCTGAAAAATGTCAGATGCAGCCATTTTTTCTGTTGACAAGCAGACGAAAATGTAATATAATAAGCAAGTGTGACGTGAAAGCATCTGTTCCGGACATTTCAGATGAATTTCATGAGGCACTTAAGTTATTTATGCATTATTGTATACAGGAAGCGCACAGTTTTGTGCGAGAAGAAATTATATTAGGAGGTTTCCAGGATGAAAAGTTATATGGCAAGTCCATCCGATGTGGAAAGAAAATGGTATGTAGTAGATGCCGAAGGAAAAACCTTGGGACGTCTTGCATCTGAAATTGCAAATGTTTTGAGAGGTAAGAATAAACCAATCTACACCCCTCATATTGATACAGGAGATTATGTAATCGTTGTAAACGCTGATAAGATCGTTACAACAGGTAAGAAAGACCTTCAGAAGATTTATTATCATCACTCAGAGTATGTAGGCGGTATGAAAGAGACTACACTCAAAGAGATGAAAGAGAAGAAGCCAGAGTATGTTATCACTCATGCAGTAAAGGTATGCTTCCAAAGGGACCTTTAGGAAGACAGATGCTTAAAAAATTGTTTGTATATGCTGGACCGGATCACAAACATGCTGCACAGAAGCCAGAAGTTCTGGACATTTAATTGGTTGAAAGGAGGAAATAACATTGGCTAGTGAAAAATATTACGGAACAGGTAGAAGAAAATCAAGCGTAGCACGCGTATATCTTGTACCAGGAACAGGAAAAGTTACAATTAATAAAAAAGACATGGACGAGTACTTCGGACTTGAAACATTGAAAATCATCGTACGTCAGCCTTTGGAAGCTACAAACATGGCAGACAAATTTGACGTAATCGTAAATGTAAAAGGTGGCGGATACACAGGTCAGGCTGGTGCCATTCGTCATGGTATCGCAAGAGCATTGAACAAATATGACTTGGATCTCAGACCTACATTGAAGAAAGCTGGATACCTCACACGTGACCCACGTATGAAAGAGCGTAAGAAATACGGTCTCAAGAAAGCACGTAGAGCTCCTCAGTTTAGTAAACGATAAGCAGTTATCTGCAAAAATATGGATATCAAAGGCCCGGAACGCATGCGTTTCGGGCTTTTTTTTGCGGCGGTTACGCTTATTTGTGGTGCTGTGGCATTTGTGGCGTATGCGATGTGAGGCGGCTTGTGATTGCTGGTGGAATATGGTGTGTGGGTAGCCGGCTTGTGATTGTCTGGGAAAGGCGTTGTGAGGGTGCAGGGATGAGTTGTAATTGTCTGGGAGATATGTTGGATTTGATTCTATGAAAAATTTTTAGAAATAGACCAAAAGTTTTTTTGACTTTGCTTTGGTCTGTGTATAAAAAAGCGAAAATAAACCATAAAAGAAAGTGGATTTATGTGGTTTGAGACACAAAACTAGTGTCGGGGTCAAAACAGCTGATGCAAATTGTGGTTTGAATTGATTGATTTCTGCTGGGACCCAAAATGATGATATAAAGATATGGTTTTTTTGTTGAAAATAAGAAAGTGGGTCAAAATCTATTTTTATCCACCATGAAATAAAAATTTAGCAATTCAGAAACTCGAGGTAAAAAAATGTACAAAGCAGTAATTTTTGATTTTGATTATACATTAGGCGATTCTACAAATGGAATCGTATTAAGTATCAACCATGCGTTGGAAAAACTTGGATTTCGAGTGCAGGACACGAAGACGATTCAAAGGACAATTGGGCTCTCGTTGAAAGATACATTGTTTGAATTGACGGGGATACAAGACGAAGAGACAGCACAGAAGTTTACTCAGTATTTTAAAGAAAAAGCGGATGAAGTCATGGTGGACAATACCCGGCTTTATGAGGGGGTACTAGCGATGCTGAAAAAACTTCGAGATAACAAAATTCTTTTGGGGATTGTTACAACAAAGTATCATTATAGGATTGAGCAGATAGTGGAAAAAACAATGCCATGAGTGTTATCGATGTGATAATAGGTGGCGATGATGTGAAAAATGAGAAACCGGATCCGGAAGGGCTGCTGACGGCAATTCAGAAATTGAATGTCAGCAAAAATCAGGCTCTTTATGTGGGAGACAGTATCGTAGATGCAAAAACAGCCCAGAGCGCGGGCGTGGATTTCGTGGCGGTATTGACCGGAACGACAGAGAGGGAAGAGTTTATGAATTATGAGTATGTTTCTATTGAAGAAAGTGTAAGAGAACTGACATCGTATTTGCATAAACGCGATATTACAGCACGAAAAATGTGAAAAAGTCACAAAAATATTGACATAATATATTAAAAATAGTATATTATATCTTATGAGGGAGGTACTGTGATATGCTGGTACAATTTATGGTAAAAAATTTTGTCTTTTTAAAGAAGAGACAGTTTTAGACATGACAGCGATTAAAGCTTATAAAGAACATGAATGCAATTTAATTGATATTGGAATGAAAGAAAAATTTCTGAGAGTTGCAGCTATTTATGGAGCAAATGCAAGTGGAAAGTCAAATTTATATATGGCAATGTCTCTTTTTCAAAGAATTATTATGGAATCTCTTAATAATGTTGGAGAGGGTGAAAAAACGCAATTGACAGATATTATGTGCCATTTTCTTTTGAAAAAACAGAAGAGAATTCCGAATTCCAAATTGTCGAGATTTATGGAGGATACGAATACAAATATGGGTTTGAATACAACGCAGAATGCATTGTGACGGAGTGGATGTATCGTAAAAACCTTGAGACTAACAGAACGGTAACGATTTTAGAGAGAACGACAAATAATGTCAAGTTTGGTGCTTCTGTGAAAAAGGAATGCGAATTATATAAGGAACAAATCCCAAGCGAAACACTGGCACTTTCTTTTTTTAATAAATTGAAATTAAGAACAGATGTATTTACCAGTGTTTATTCAGCAATTATGAGCACGCTGGTTGTTCCTACAAATTTTTGTGAAGATACCGATATATTGGAAGAACTTTTACCCCAAGTGATTGATCGTGATAAAGAAAAATTGGTCGAATTTTTATCTGCAATTGATACAGGGATTCAAGATATTTTTTATGATGATAGCGAAAAAATATGAAATTCTATACTTTTCACAAAGGAAAAGATGGGGAAGAATATCCGTTAAGTTTATATTTTGAGTCAGAAGGTACGATAAAAAGTATTATGCTATTTATCTATGCAAGATTAGCTGTTCTAAATGGCGGTTCTATTTTTGTAGATGAATTGAATATAAAATTACATCCATTATTGCTTAAATTTATTACTGATCTATTTTATGATGAAAAATCTTTGGCACAATTAATTTATACTACGCATGATACTACATTAATGGATAAAAAGTTTTTCAGGGGATCAAATTTGGTTTGTTCAGAAAGATGAATTTGGATATTCCGAGTTGTCTGCATTATCCGATTTCAAAATTAGATCCGATGCTTCGTTTGAAAAAGATTACTTGGCAGGCGTATATGGAGGTATTCCTTATATCAAGGATTTTGATTTGAAAGAAGGCGAATAAATGGGAACAATGGTTTATAAGTTGGTACAAGAATTGACAAGATACTTGGAGGAAAAATAGGAACCTCATATTCCCTCTATTTCTCAACCCCTTTCGCTTGCATCTCCACTCATTTTCCTGTATACTTAAAACTGTAGTAATAAAAGACCAATAAGAAAAAGGAGGAAACACATATGGCAAATTACGGAGATTCTTCTACATATTCGACAGCATCCGGAAAGGACGGGCTGCAGTACGTAGTTTTACAGGTAACATTGAAAGAAAAATTTTTAGGAACCGGTTCCGGAAATCTGTCCGCGCTCGAAGAAGTGTTAAACGAGCAGGCAGCAAAGGGGTATCGTCTGCACACGATTACGACGGCTTCGGCGCAGAGCGGAGGATTTTTAGGCGGAGATCGAATTCAGGCGACGATGGTATTTGAAAAAATCTGAGTTCGCGGAAAGGAAAAGATATGAAGAAAATAGCAGCGCTCTTATTGACACTGTCATTGGTGCTGAGTATTCTTGTGCCGGAACCCGCAGAGGCAAAAACGGTACAGAAGAGGTTTACAATGCGTGTCAGAGAGCTTAAACGTTTAACTATTAAAAATGCGAAGAAGCGAGTGGCCTGGAAAACACTTTCCGGAAAGAACAAAATTCGGCTTTACAAAGGCGAAAAAAATCGGTTTTCATTCTGGCAAAAAAGAAGGGAACTGTTCGCTTGCAGGCAAAAATAGGGAAGAAAAAATCGTTTATAAGATTACGATAAAAGAAGCTTTACAAAAACGGAGGAAACACCGGCGCCGACTTTGACACCGGCAGCGACTTCGACACCGGCAGCGACACCGGAGCCAACCCTTGCTCCACAGGTAACGATCACGGAGCAGGCGGCAAATTACGAAAAGAAGTATTGCGCCTTGTCAATGTTGAAAGGTCAAAGGAAAATTTGCAGGCATTGAAATTGCATAGCAAATTGAGTCAGGCTACCGCAATTCGTGCAAATGAGCTTGTGGAATCATTTTCCCATACTCGGCCAAGCGGTGAGAGATGTTTTACTGTATTTAAAGAAGTAGGCATTGCCTCTTATTATGCCTGTGGCGAAAATATTGCGGCAGGGCAGAAAACACCGGAACAAGTCGTAAGTGGCTGGATGAATTCTCCGGGACATCGTGCGAATATTTTGTCTGCGAAATATCGTTATATGGGAATAGGATATGTCGAGACAACAACGGAATGAAGCGTTACTGGGCACAAATGTTTATGAGTTAAATAGTTTGAAAGTAACTATTCAGGACCATTGTGCAGAAAAAAAGTAAAGAGTTATCCGCTCTTTACTTTTTTTGCGTGAAATGTTATAGTATAAAAGCGTGATTGCGCCTAAAATCGATATAAGCTTCTCGGAATGTATGTGAAAGTCATCGCGGTTGCCCCCACTGTCAGAGTCAGACCTGAGTTGTTTATAAATACGTAACTATTAGGATCTAACTGTATGGAAATCAAAGTCTCTTACGTGCAAGCACAACGATTCATTGATTTCCACACATTGATCCTGAATAGTTACATAGATACAATGTTACCCCTGATTGGGACAAAATTAAGGAGGTACTCAATGAGAGTAAAAGGAGCAAAAAACGAGTAGCCATTGCATTGGCTGCTGCGCTTGTCGTGAGCGGAATTGGTTATGTGCCAAAAGCCGACGCGGAGAGCGTGACACAAGTAACAGGAGACTACAGTCAGGAAGTCAATGAAGTCTGCGATACGATGGAATTTGTCGTATCCGACCCGGTATTTGGTTCCATGGGCGGCGAATGGGCCGCTTTGGTACTGGGACGTGCCGGCCGCATGACAGAGGAGTGGAAAACAAAATATCTGGCTGCAGTGAAAACATCATTTGATAATGTGAGTGAAACATTGAAAGCACAGAATAAGCTGCATCGCATAAAATTGACAGAAAATTCCAGAGCAATTATTGGATTGTATTCTGCAGGTGCCGATGTGACGGATTTTTATGGATGGAATCTTTGTGCACCGCTTGCCGGTGATAATGCTGGCGGAGATAAGACGGAAAAATCAGCAGATTATACAGCAACATTAAAACAGGGGATCAATGGACCGATTTATGCATTGATCGCATTGGATTATGCCGGATATAAATCAGAAGGTGAGACAAAAGTTACGGATGTGATGGAAGAAAATACGACCACACTTCGTGATGATTATCTGAACTATATATTATCAAAAGAAATTTCAGGCGGTGGCTGGGCATTATCCGGCACGTCAGCAGATCCGGATATTACCATGATGGCGGTTCAGGCGCTTAGTAAATATACTTATCTTCCGGAAGTAAATGATGCTGTTGAAAGGGCACTTACCGTAATGAGCAGTAAACAGAATGCTCAGGGGGGATATTCTTCCTGGGGTTCTGTAAATGCAGAGTCGATTTCACAGGTGATCTGTGGACTTACCATGCTTGGTATCGATCCGACGACAGATGAGCGTTTTATCAAAAATGGAAATACCCTTGTGGATGCATTAAAGAGCTTTAGTGCGGACTGTGTAAAAGATAAAGTTACGTATTCAGAGTACCGCGGATATGCACATGCAGAACTAAATGGAGTAATGAAATATGATCAGATGGCGACAGAGCAGGCAGGTTATGCGATGGTTGCACTTTGGTGCCAGAAAAAAGGCCAGAAATTGTATCAGAATGGATTCCGTGATATCCCGGATACTACACCGACTGTAAAACCGATAGCGACACCGGAAGTGACAGAAACACCGACGGCAGCACCAAGTGAACCGGCAGTTCAACGGTTACACCGGTTCAGTCCGAAAATCCGGATGCTGGTGAAACGGCGGCACCGTCAGCTGTACCAACGATGACACCATCCGCGGCACCTACAACACCAGCTTCTGCGGTACCTACCAAAGCTCCGGCAACACCAGTGACACCGGCACCGACAGCAGTAGCTACTAAGATACCGACACCGACAGCAGTAGCTACCAAGACACCGGCACCGACAGCAGTAGCTACCAAGATGCCGACACCGACAGCAGTAGCTACCAAGATACCGGTAATTCCGACACCGGCGACGACAACAAAGCCGGAAAATCCGGACATTGTACCAACCGCGACACCAAAAGCACCGGAGCCTACAAAAGCACCGGTGCCTACGAAAACACCGGAGCCTACGAAAACACCTGAGGTTACAAAAGCACCGGAGCCTACAAAACTCCGGAAACTACGAAAAAACCGGCTGCTACAAAAGCACCGGAAACTACCGTTATTTCCAAGATTGTGAAAAAGGCAGCAGTGGAAAAAGGCAAAAAGATTACGATCAAAGCAATAGTAAACGGAAAGAAAGTCAAATGCAAAGTGTCTTCGTATAACAAAAAGGCATTGAAAGTTACGGTTAAGAACGGAAAACTGGTAATTAAAGCCAAGAAGAAGGCGAAGGCTGGAAAAACATATAAAGTTGTGATAAAATATAAGAAGGGCAAAAAGACAGTCAAAAAGACGGTCAAAATCACAGTGAAGTAAATTCAGTACAACCACGGCTGCGCATTTTGTAGTGAAATGTGCAGCTGTATTAAAAGGAGAATGTTATGAGATTTTTAAGCGGAATTGGAAGACTATTTTGTCTGCTGTGATCGTTCTTCTTGTCATTGCGGCAGCGATTGCCGGCACTTCGATTCATTCCGTGAAGGATGAGCAGAAACGGGCGATGGAGGCACTTCAGCCGGTGGAGATCGGGGAAGAACAGATTTTATCGGAGGAAGAGGCTGCGACAGAGACAGCGGAGACGGAACAGCCGAAGGAAGAACAAAAAGAACAGGCAAAACAAAAAGAACAGGCAAAACAAAAAAGAACAGGCAAAACAAAAAGGGAAGAAAACAGAAAAACAGGAAAAAAGGCGGCAGAGACAGCGAAACCGAAGACGCAGACAACGGGGAAAACAGCACCGGAAGAGAAAAAGACAGAAAAAAGACAAAAGAAAAGAAAAGCAAAACGACGCCAAAACAGACAAAAGCGCCACAGAGAAAGGAAGAAATCGGAAAAAGAAAGAACAGGAAGCAAAGCAGAATACGGATTATCCGAAAGTAGTTATAACGGTTCCGAAAAACGAGCAACTTCGGCAGGAAGATGAGACAAAAAAGACGATGACCGCAAGACGAGCGATGGAACGGCGACAGACAAAGATAAGTTCCAGACCGATCCTGTGCCATCCGGAAAACCGCTTCCGGTCAACCAGGAAGACCAGAAAGTCGATAACGACGAAGAATTTTATGTGACGATTTCCATTGATTGCCTGACGGTTTTACAAAATATGGATAATCTTGAAAAGGGAAAAGAAAAATATGTCGGCGACGGCTGGATTTTGAAGACGACAAAGGTAAAATGCAAAAAGGTCAGACGGTGTACGATATCCTTGAGCAGGTCTGCAAGGCCTATTCCATTCAGATGGAAAATTCCTATACACCGCTGTATGGATCCAATTACATCGAAGGCATTGGCAACTTGTATGAGTTTGACTGCGGAAATTTGTCAGGATGGATGTACAATGTTGACGGCTGGTATCCAAATTACGGATGCTCGCGGTATGTATTGAAAGCGGGAGAAGCGATTCAATGGCGTTACACCTGCAACGGACTGGGCGCAGACCTTGGAAGTGATTTTATGAGCGGAGAAGGTAAATGAGACATCCTTTGGTAGAATTTGTAAAATTTCTGGCGGCAATCGTGCTTTTATGTTTGACGCGAAATCCCTCTGTGTCAGTTCTTTTTCTGATACTTGAATTTGTCATTGCGCCATCTGTAAAAAGTGTGCTGGCGCTTTTGGGGATGACTGCATTGTCAGTTATTGTAAATGCACTCGTCAACCACCAAGGGGAGACCTACCTATTTTATCTGAATGATAATATTGTGACAATGGAGTCGCTGGCGTATGGCGTCTTTGCCGGTGTCCAGCTCTGGCTCTTGTGCCGCTGGACTTACCGCATGGGGCGCGCAATGACATCAGAGAAAATGGTAATCGTGTTCAAATACTTGTTTCCGCCGGCGGCAATCGTGCTGTCCATGGCGATTCGTTCTGTGAATCGTTACACGGATAAATTGGTCGAGATCTATCATTTTCAAATGTCCATGGAGCCGGCAAGAGGACTGTGGAACCGCATGATTTCAGCAATCCGTTCGATTTCCATCTTGATCAACTGGGCATTGGAAAACGGACTGGAGATCGCGGATGCGATGGAATGCCGGGCGTATGGCAGCAAATTGCGGACAAGTTATACTCCATTCCGGCTTTTGCCGGCGGATATCCTGATTATGGCAGCATTTGTGGGAATTGTCGTGCTGCAAAGGGTAAGCGAACCATTCTGCCTGCTGATTCCGCGGATCGAGATCCATTTTGGAGTGGCAAATATTTTTATTACGTTAGCATTGTGCGCGTTGATCTGGTGGCAGACCGAAAGAGAGGAACTATGATAGAGATTGCGATTGAAAAAAAAGAGATCGGGGAACTCCTATTCTCTCTGACATAAAATGGAAAATCGAAGAGGGGATCACGCTTATTATGGGGCCTTCCGGTTCAGGAAAAACGACATTGCTTCGGGAAATGATTCCGCGGATCAATCGTGTAGGAACATTGGAGGGAACTGTATGTTACCGCGGAATGCCGATTGACGAGGTGCCGGCGGGGACGATCGGTTACGTCGGACAGAATCCGGATAACCAGCTCGTATGTGATAAAGTTTGGCATGAATTAGCATTTGGATTGGAAAATATTGCCATGCCGGCAAAGACGATCCGTAACCGGGTAGCGGAAATCGCGACGTATTTTGGTATTGAAAGCTGGTTTCATAAAGGCGTGGCGGAACTTTCCGGTGGACAGAAGCAGAAACTGGCGCTGGCGTCGGTGATCTGTATGGATCCGGAGATGGTTGTGCTCGATGAGCCGACGTCGCAGCTGGATCCGATCTCAGCGCGGATGTTTTGGGAAATGGTTGTGCGCGTGCATGAGGAAATGGGAATTTCCTTTGTTATTGTCGAGCACGATAGTGAATATATATATGAAAAGGCGGACAAAGTGCTTTGGCTTTCCGAAGGGATGACAGGCAGTTATCAGAGACGGTTTCTGCCGTGGCAGCGCCGGATTTTGGATGCTCCGCAGATGTCATTGACGGAAGTGCGGCAGAAGATTAGAAAACTGGCAGAAAAACGGAGATTCACACGGAGCCCGGAGAAGTAAGGGTGTGGCAGAAGGTGCGAAATATCCGGAAAGCATATGGTAACGAAAATGTTCTCAATATTCCGCAGATAACGATCGCAGCCGGAGTGAATTGCTGGATCGGTCCCAATGGCGCAGGAAAAACGACGCTTGGGAAAATGTTCAGCGGATATTTTGGTAAAAAATGATAAAGCGCTGTGTGATGATGCCACAGGATGTACTTACTATTTTTACCAAAGACACAGTAAGGGATGAACTCGATGTGGAAGATGATATTCCGGAAGAACTGCAGGAAATGATCGCGCCGATCGCGGACAGAAATCCGCTGGACTGCTCCGGGGGTGAACAGCATCTTACGGCATCGCTGAAATTTGTTATGAAACACGCTGATGTCGTCATATTGGATGAACCGACGAAAGGAATGGATCCACGGATGAAAGAAAATTTCCAAAAAGTGGTAAATATGTTCCGAGAGAAAAAGCAGATTATCATTATCACACATGATATTGATCTGGTTGGCGAGATCGCGGATTATGTTGTCTTTTTGTTTGAGGGCGATGTGGCAAGTGAGGGCGAGCCGCACGAGGTTCTGATGCAGAATCTTGTGTATAAACCGCAGGTCAGTACGTTGTTTGATTGCATTAATACAAAGGAGATGGAAGATGCGGGACTGGTTATGTAGCCATTATTATGTGCCTTGCGCGGTGTTGATCTTACTGGGATTTGCCGGCTTTTTATTATATCTTGCGCGACGGGTGCGTATGAAAGACATGATCATGATCACAGTGCTTTCGGCGATTATCGCCATCTCGCGCGGTGTGTTTTTCTGGATTCCCCAGTTTAAGCCGGTTTCGGCTTTGGTTCTCATTACCGGAAGCTGTTTTGGCAGTGTGCCGGGAATGCTCGTCGGCATGCTTTCCGGTTTTTTGTCAAATTTTATGTTTTCACAGGGACCATGGACTCCGTTTCAGATGCTCAGCTGGGGACTTATCGGTATCATCGGGGGCTTCTGCCGCTCGATGCAGGGAAAAATCCTGCCAATGATCATCGGATTTTTGGCGACGGTATTCGTATATGGCCCAATTCTCAATTTTGCGTCGCTGTTACTGGTGACGAATACACCGACGTGGAACGGATTCTGGATGATGGAAGCGAGTGGATTTTTTGTTTGATGTCGTACATGGTGTCAGTACGATTGTTTTTGTCTATTTTGCCTGGAAGCCGATGCGGAAAAACTGGTACGCATGCAGGAAAAATATGGAATTTGCAGGAGAAAATAAGGATTGGAGGAAATGAGATGCAGCAGGAAGAAAAGTCGAAAAAACGTACATCTATAGGGAAAATATCGGGGATTGTAGGGATTTTTTGCAATTGTATTCTCGCAGGGAGTAAGATTATTATCGGAAATTTCGCCGGTTCTATGTCGATCGCGGCAGACGGACTGAACAATTTATCGGATGCGGCAAGTTCGATTGTTACGCTGATCGGATTTAAAATTGCGGAAAAACCGGCAGACAAAGTACACCCTTACGGGCATGCCCGTTCCGAATATCTGGCGAGCCTGACCGTTGCTGTGATGATCTTATTTATCGGCTTTGAGCTTGCCAAAAGTTCGGTGGAAAAGATTCTTCACCCTTCCCCGGTCGAATTTTCCGGGGCTGTCCTTTGTGTTCTCCTTTTTCCATCGTGATTAAGATGGGAATGGCGGTCTACAACTATAAGATGGGAAGAAAAATAAACTCAATGACATTAAAAGCAATTGCGGACGACAGCCGCAATGACGTGATCGCGACGAGTGCGGTTTTGGTCGCTACACTGGCTGAACATGGCATGGGGTATCAGATTGACGGATTTATGGGACTGGTCGTTTCGCTATTTGTTCTCTACAGTGGAATTTCGCTTGCCAGAGAAACTATTTCACCGCTTCTTGGCGAAGGCGCAGATACGGAACTGCATGACAAACTTACAAAATACATTCAGTCCTGCGATATGGTTATCGGCTGTCATGACCTCATGGTGCATGACTACGGACCGGGGCAGTGCTTTGCAAGCATTCACGTTGAGATTGACAAAATGTCGATGCACTCGTAAGCCACGAGGTAATCGACCGCATGGAGCGGGAATGCCTGAAAAAATTTGATACGCATCTCGTGATCCATTATGACCCGGTTATCACCGACGACAAGGAAGCAGATGCACGGAAGCAAAAAGTTCTTGCCTGTATCGAAAAATAGATCCGCAGATCACGCTGCACGATTTTCGCGTGAGCAAATGTGAGTCAGAGATTCGCCTTACCTTCGACCTTGTCCTCCCCGAACCCCTGGAACGAAAGAAAAAACAGATTCAGGAGCAGATCGAAACGGAGCTGAACGAGGGCGGCGAGGACCAGTACTTTTTGGATATTACCTTTGATGTCGAGAACCGGTAGGAGCGGGTGCCTATTCGCATTTCGAACACTGCGTGTTCTTTCCCGCCTTTGACAAGGGAAAAAAACAGAAAGCACTAAAATGCAGAACCAAGATGTAATCTTATATTCTTGTAACTATTCAGGCCCCCCGCCCCTATTCGCATTTCGAACACTGCGTGTTCTTTCCCGCCTTTGACAAGGCTAAAAATGCTCATAAGGGGGTGGGGAGCCCTATTAGGACCACTGTGCAGAAAACAAAGTCTCTTACGTGCAAGCACGACAATCCTTTGTTTTTGCACAGCGGTCCTGAATAGTTACAATAAGAAATATATTACAATACTGTGACATCTATTGACAAGTATCCGGAATCCTTTTATACTTCGTATAGTAGGCTTTTTTAGAAGCCTCCATATTAATAAATAATTTAGTAATGCTTCGAAATGGAGAAGACGATGAATAAGAAAGTAAAAATAGGGATAATTATTACCGCAGCAATGGTCGTTGCGGTTTCTGCGCTTGTGATTGCAGCACATGTCTATTATGGAAACCGCTGGTATGCGAACACCTGGATCGGAGAGCATGAATTATCCGGAATGAGTTATGACGAGTCTGAGCAGATGCTTCAGAAAGTGTACGACAACTATAAACTGGAAATTAAAGGAAGAAATGATGGGAATCTTGTAGTGACAAAAGCAGACATTTCGTATGAAGTCGATCTGAAAGCAGCATTGCAGAAACAATACGATGCGCAGCATGAAGCGTTCTCTGTTTTTTCTATACCGAAAAAGAAGACATTGGAACTTCACATGAATCCGACATATGATGCGGAGAAATTAAATAAATGCCTTAAAAAGTCAGAAATGTATAAGGGAAGTACAAAGTATGCGATCAATGTACCGAAGGATGCAAAGGTAGCCTTTTCGGACGAGAAAAAATGTCTTGTCGTTGTGCCGGAAGATAAAGGAAATGTCCTGCAGTTCCAACAGTTGACAGAGGCAGTTGACGAGGCACTCGCAGAAGGCAAAGAAACCATTGATCTGGCAAATGAAGAAGAGTATCCGGAAGTCTATGAGAGTCCGGAGATCTTTTCGGATGATGCCGTATTGAAACAAAAGATATATGCGTGTAATCCTTATGTGATCCGATCGATTTCCTGGAAGATTACGGATGACAGGACAGAAAAAATCGGACCTAAATTGATTTATTCCTGGCTTCGTTATAAAAATGGAAAAGTTTCTTTTAATGAAGAGAAAATGTCCGACTGGGTTGAAAAAATGTGTTTGAAGTATAAGACGGTCGGTTCGACACACACATTTACAAACCATAAAGGAAAACAAATTTCCGTAGCCGGTGGAGATTATGGCTGGGCAATCAGTTATGAAGAGACGTTGAAACAGTTGAAAAAGGCTTTGAATACAGAGATTGATGCAAAACTTCAAAGCGCTTATCAGGAAGATCCAACCAAAGAAAATCAGGCAGCGATCACATTGAAGAGGAAGATAAAATTTGCCAATACTGCATATCAGATGGATCTTGAAAATAAAACCAATGACTGGGATACGCAGAACTTTACGGAGATTTCTCTGAAAGACCAGAAGATTTATGTATGGCGAAAAGGAAAAGTGGTATTTGAGTGTGAGACCATTTCCGGAAGACCGGTAGAAGGACGAAAGACCCGTACGGGAATGTATTTCATCAAAGAACACCAGACACACCGTGTACTTGTTGGAGATAATTATAAAACACCGGTTACATATTGGGTAAGAATTACCTGGACCGGAACCGGATTCCACTGCGCGACATGGCAGCCTTGGAGCCGTTGGAGCAAGGATCTGTACAAAACAAGAGGTTCCCACGGATGTTTGAACCTGTCACCGGAAAATTCGAAGAAAATTTATGAGTTGACGAAATACCAGGAAGCGGTATTTATTTATTAAAAGAAAACTACTTAGGACCCAATGTATGGAAATTAATAAATTTGTCGTGCTTGCACGAAAACAGATTTGATCTCACATACATTAGGTCCTAATATTTTATTCGTGCATAACACTTTTGTGTCATGCTTTTTTTTATGAGAATATGATAGAGTAATGTTCAAATATTATTAATAAGGAGGAACAATATGAAGAGAATAATCAAAAAAAAAGTATGGCGATATGTCTGATCGTGATAATGATGATCAGTATGCTGCCAGTCATGCAAACGAAAGCGGCCACAACTACAGGGGAAGGAACAAAAGAAGATCCGATGATTGTTTCGGTAGATACATTTGGAGCGGGAGAAGAAGATTATCTGATTGGAGAAGAAAGTGATGGGTATGCCTATATTACCCTTAAATTTGCGGAGGCTGGAAAACTTAGTCTGGATAATGAAGGGTCCTATAATATGTATGTAAATGGTGCGACAAGTCCGGTTATCTGGATTCGTAACGAACTCTGTCAAGCAGGTACGCAGATGACATTAAAAATTCGGGGAAATAAGTTGACAGCCGGTACAATCAAGTGGACTTATACGAGTATTGTGGATCAGACAACCGGAGAATCCTTGGATGACTTTGGTACAAAGGAAAAGGCAAAAGATATTACAGCTGGCTACAATGCTATGGATTCCACATTTCAAGAAACAAAGAATGATGTTTGGTATAAATTTACGATTGATAAATCAATGAAATTTGAGTTGAGAGTAAAAACTTCTTCAAGTTATGTAAGCCTTTGTAATGAAGCAGGACAAAGTATACTGAATAAAGACACGGATGAAGACAAGGATATGATCATGTTTTTCCGATTAGATCGATTTGATGGCTCGGAAGATGGGGTTTTGAAAGGAACGGCTTTTTATCCGGGAACCTATTATCTGCATATTAAAAAACAGTCTGGGTTATGATGGAAAAATTAATATGAGTTTTACGGATTATATTCCGATCAACAGTATTAATTTTACAAAAGGAAAAGATATTACAGTAGAATTTCAGGACATATACAAGACAGGAAGTTTTGAAAACAAAATAATATCATATAACCCGGCAAATACAGATGGAAAAGTTGTGAGTACAGTACATGATTCAAATTTTTCCAGTGTGGGAAAATGGGATCCGATCAATACATTTAATGTAAAAAATACGGACGCACAACGATCGGTTATTTGGATGAACGTGGTGTGAAAGTAGATGAAGTAAAAGTGACAATTGTTCCGCAAACGGTAGACAGTGTTCAATGTGTAGGAACATATAATAAAATTGTTATCTACCCATCTGCGCAATCACTTACCGGAAATGGGGATTGTATGCGTTTGTACACAAAAAAGGTAAAAAGTGGAAATTGTCAGGAACGATGAAAAAGAGCGCAATCGAATCGGCAAAAGGAAGAATTACGTTAAAAAATTGAAACAAAATACGAATTATCAATTTCGTTTATCAAATTATGACTCGGCATCCGTGATGGAAAGTAAACTCAGCAAAGTGTTTACTGCGGGTACTGCGTTGAAAAAAGTTCCTAAGATTAAATCGGTTAAAAAGAAAAAGATCATCAAAAGCCGCGATGCAATAGTGCATAATCCGGGAAAGATTACGGAACGGCGTGAATACTATGATGTATTTACATGTCTGGCCAAGATTGGCGTAACAAAGATTAAAGGGAGCCACAAGTTATTATTTTAGTTGTGGTTATGAGATCAAAAAAAAGAAAAGGGTACGGTTGTTTTGGCTAAGACAACAGGAAGTGTAAAGAGATTTCCGAAGAAGATTAAATTAAAAGTATTTGCAAAACGGAAAATTAATAGTTATTCTGTGGCCTACGGAGAAGTATCTAAGGCTAAAACAGTTAAAATTCGATAACTTTTAACGATCCGGCCCCCTGTCGCACGCATTTGTATTTCGAACACGTTGTGTTTTTGCTGAAAAATAGTGTTTTTTGGTGAAAAGTATGTTATACTCTTTATGTAACAGTTTAGAATCTAATAAAAAAAAAGATATAGAAATTGTATCGTTTTAAGAGGAATATATGCAAAGTAGTAGAAACACTAAAATTCAGAACAGTATATGTGTCATATTAGTGCTGCTGACAGGGGAATTCGTTTGGTACGGGATTATTTCCCGGGGAGAATCAGTAACATTATTATTTGTGTGCTGTTTATGTTGGAATTATCAATCTGGGGATGTCAGATACAGAGAAGACTGCTTCACGAGGAACAAAAAAGTACCTTATCAGTGTGGCAGTTTTTCTTGGATTTCTTATTTTTATCCGGACAGTAAAATTTGTATATACTGCGGAGGGGACTGCGATAAACAGAATGCTTTGGTATTTGTATTATTTCCCGCAGATTTTTAGTGTGCTTATAATGTTTTTTGCGGTTTTACATATAGGAAAACCTCTCGAAAAAAAAGATTGATAAAAATGGAAAATATTGTATTTGCCGGCGACGCTTCTTGTAATGCTTATTATGACAAATGACAGACATCAATGGGCATTTGGATTTCCGGCTGGTCTTAAATATGCCAATGAAACTTATACGCATGGAGTAATTTATTATGCGGCCTTGATCTGGATGCTGGTTTTATTTGCAGCAATGCTGGTTGTGGCAATGCAGAGATGCGCACTTGCTGAATATAGAAAGAAGATATGGATGCCCATTATTCCTCTTGGAATTGGGCTTTTGTACGTTGTTCTGTTTTGGCTGGATCCGGATGGAATATTTCAAAGATTATTCAAAATGGCGGAGATTTGTTGTGTTGTATTTCAAGCATTTATGGAGGCTTTGATCCTGGCACATTTATTTCCGACAAATGATAATTATGAATTGCTTTGGAATTTGTCTTCTCTTGGTGGAGGAATCATGGATGAATATGGGAAATTGTGTTATTGTTCGAAAAATTGTTTTCCGGTCTCTTTTGAAGTTGTAAAAAAGCAGAGAAAAACAGCATTTTGCTGGAACAGAATAATATAGAAATAAAAAGTTGTCGAGTGATGGGAGGATATGGGTATTGGAGCAGAGATGTTTCGGAAATTCATAAACTTACTCGACAATTGAAAGAAGCAGGGGATGTTCTTGTAAAAGAGAATATGTTATTAAAACAGGAAAACAGAATAAAAAAAGGAGATTGCAGATTGCAAGGAAAAACGAGCTTTATGATAAACTTATTACGCAGACGAAAAAGCAAAACATCCGTTTAAAAGAATTATATCATGACATTTTGAAAAATCCGGAGCATTTTGATGATAATGTAAAGGAAGCCGCGGTTTTACAGGTTTATTGCAAGAGATGTGCCAATTTAATTCTTTTGGGAAAAGAAAGGAAAATAATAGATGGCAGAGAACTTCAGCTGGCAGTTCAAGAATCTGTGGAATACCTGAAACTTTACGGTGTAAAGACATATACAGAATTTCATGGAAATGGGAAATATGCCGGAGAGGATATTCAGGAGGCATACCGTCTGTTTCAAAATGTCTTGGAAACGATATTGTATTCGTGCTATATTTTTCTTGTTCAGATTTCTTTTTAAAGAATCAATTGAAATACATATGGAGTTTGAAAACACAGGAAGGGTGAGCAAGGAAAAAATAGGAAGTCAGCTGAAAACAGAAAACAAAAAGGCACAAATGAGTATTCATCAGGAGCAAGAGACGGTCTATATTGATTTGGCGGTGATGAAAGGGGAAAATACAGGATGAAATATGTAGATGTATCAGGCAGTGTGCATATTGTGGTTGGAATTACGGACTTTTATGGTTGCTATGTTCAATTTATAATGTAGTATCCTGTATCGTGTCACGAATGGAAAAACAATTTGTGATTCCGTCTGTCTTGCTTACAATAACTGCATGCGTATTTAATCATGGATTGGCAGAAGCAGAAAATGAGCCATCGAAGATGGTGGAAATTGGGAAAATGACGGGAAGTATTCCGGTGTGTTTTATAGTGGGGATGCTTTTTCTGTTTTTGGGGCTGCAGCTTGTCTGGGATGGTTATATCCGTCAAAAGAAAAGAAAAATAATTATGCCGCAGACTGTGAAACAGTGTTTTGACATACTTTCAGATGGAGTTGGATACTTTTCTGAGGAAGGGATGCCTTTTTGGTAAACAAACAAATGCTGCGGCTTTGTGACTTGATAGGGGACTCCGATAGGATTGATGAAAGAAAGATTATAAGTGAATTGGCAAGACGTGGTGGCCAGTGGATCACCCAGACAAAAGATGGCAAAATATGGGACTTTCGAAAACGGATATTTTAATTCGAAAACATAATGTTCAAGAGGTGGTAGCATATGATGTTACTGAGGTTTATACTTTGAAGAAAAAGAGAGAGCAGCAATATAAAGTGCTTCAGAAGTACAATGATCATCTGCGGCAGTTTGATGACGAAATTGAGCAGACGGTCGTACAGAAGGAAATACTGCTTGCCAAGATGAAGATACATGATGATATCGGAAGTTTGCTGATTGCGTTCAGGCATTATTTCGCAAAACCGGAACGGAGCAATAAACAAGAGATTTTAAACCGGTGGAGAAGCTTGGCAGAGGATATTAAAAAGAAAGAAGAATTACGGAGGATTCCTGGCTGCGCCTGAAAAAGGATGCAGAGAAATGGAATCTGGAATTACAAATTTTAGGGAAAATACCCAACCAAACGGTAATACAAAATATTTTTTTTATGCGGCGATACGAGAGGCACTTACAAATACTGTAAAACATACAAAGGGAACGAAAGTAATGTGCAGGATAACAGAGGCAGGTGCTAAAATGTGTATAGAAATTGAAAATGACGGGGAAAGTCCGAAAAAACCGATTATAGAAGGGGGCGGTCTTGGAAATCTGCGCCGCATGGTACAAGGAGCAGGGGGATAATGGATATTCAGTCCCAGCCTGTGTTCAAAATTAAATTAGAATTGTAACAGGAGGAAGAGATGAAAAGATATAAGGTGATGATCATTGATGATCAGGAGATGGCAAGACAACTTTTCGCATGGTATTTTGAAGGACAGGAAGACTATGTTGTGGTTTGTCAGGCGGGAACAGTCTCGTTTGTGGAAGAATTTGTAAAAACAAATCAAGTGGATGTCGTTATTATGGATGTGCTGATGAAAGATGATGTTAATGGGTTTGTTATGGCTAAACGCATAAAAAAAAATCTGTCCTCAAATAAAATTGTTATGGTAACATCACATCAATGCCGGAAGTGTCATGGATTAATAAGGCAAAAAATATGGGGATAGATAGTTATAAAGAAGCTTCTCAGGAAACTATTTTATCCGTAGTAAAACGAACGATGGCAGGAGAACGGGTGTATCGAATGAACCACCGAAAGTATCGGTTGGGCAGGCTTTTAGTACCGAGATAACAGAGAGGGAATTGGAAGTGTTACGTGTTATGACGAAAGGAAGTTCGAATGCGGCGATTGCTCGAGAACTCGGAATTGCTGAAAATACAGTCAAACAACATATTCGCCATATGATGGAAAAAACGGGATGTGAGAGTCGTACAGAACTTGCTATTGAAGCAAGATTGAGTGGTGTGGTTGTCTATATGGAAGACCAATAGCAGCACTAAGACACCGGGAAAGAATCATTAAAAAGCATAGAAAAATTAAATTAGCAAGGAGGATTCTCATGAAACAGAGAAAAAAGTACTGAAAAGAGGTAACAGAAGAAGAAAAGGCGAAGGACGGAAGTTCTTCAACCACAGGAATGTTACCTGTGGATTTTTTTGTTATAAAGGAAAACAGATACTAGAAAATTCAATTTAAGTACCAAATATATCATAGAATAATTTTACAGATAGGGCTATAATTAAAATAATATTTTAATCAATTTAGAAGGAGGCAATTATGCAAATAGCAAGTAGAAAAGTAATCGCAGGCCTTATGGTTTCGGCTCTTTGTATCACAACACTATCCAGCGCCGGAAGTGGTGTAGAAGCAAAGGCTAAGGCTTCTCTTAAGACCAAGAAGATTTCTGTTAAGGTTGGAAAGAAAAAGAGTATATTGATCAAGAATAAAACTAAGAAACATTCTTATTCTTTTACCAGCAGTAACAAACAAGTGGCAAAAGTAACATCAAAAGGGAAGGTTACCGGAATAAAAGCTGGAAAAGCGACTATAACAGTAAAAGAAGTTTTGAAAAAAGGTAAAAAAGAAGAAAAGAACATTGGGAAAGGTTAAAGTTACGGTAACTGGCATGAAAAGAAGAATGTAGTAACGCCAACACCGGAAACGGTAAACAAGGCAGCTGCAACAGCAGAGGTAAAAACAACACCTACAGCGACAGCATCAGCAACGCCAGCCGCAACGGAGACGGCAGCACCAACACCGATCGTAACGAAATCTCCTACACCACGTCCAACATTGGCGCCTGGTATGCCGGAATTAGATAAGAACAATCTTACTGTAGCGGACTATCCGGGTATTGCATCCGATGTGCCGGATCTGGATATAATTCGTGTTGGTCAGAACTACTACATGGTAAGTACAACGATGAACCTTGTTCCTGGTGTCCCTGTTATGAAGTCGACAGATCTTGTTCATTGGGAAATTGTAAACTATGCATGTAACCGTTTCCCGGACAAGGATTTATTTAATCTTGAGAACGGACAGCAGACATATAAGAATGGTTCCTGGGCAGCATCAATAAAATACAATGAAAAAACAAAACTTTTCTATGTAATCTACAATGTTAACAATGATGGTTTTTATTGTTACACGACACCGGATATCGAGAATGGTACGTGGAAAGCATATTACATACAGACAAGTTTCCATGACCCGGCATTGATCTTTGACGATGACGGAATGTATGTTATCTACAATGGAAATAATATTCAGAAGATTTCTTTAAAAGAATCATCGGCAGAAGGTGGAATTGGAGAAGTTGTAAAAGAAGGCGGTTCAAGAGCGCTGTTTAATAAGACATTGGGCGGATTCAACTGGTCTTTATGGGAAGGTGCTCATGCTTATAAGATTGGTGATTACTATTACCTTATGATGATTGGTTCTTATGGAAGCTGGTTCCGCAGAGAAGTATGCTATAGAAGTAAAAAATTGTATGATAGTAAGGCGTCAGACTGGGAAGCTCAATTGATCTTTGAAGGCTCTACATATGAGTATAGAACCGGTATCGCTTTGGGGTGGTATTGTGGACACGATCTATGGTGACTGGTATGGATTCCTTTTCCAGGATCATGATGGTCTTGGTCGTGTTCCGTCTATACTTGCTGTAAACTGGGATTATGTTGATACAAAGAATAACAAGGCTTATCCAGACTGGCCGATGATGGGTTACTATGATGATAAAGGAAACTTTGTAAATTGTCTTGGAACAAGCCAGAAGGTTAAGAATCCACTTACTATCCAGTTGAATAAGAGTGATAAGGAAAGTTACATTGTTGGTGATGATGACTTCTCCTATCCGGATTTTAAGGAAGGTGACAGCCTAAAGAAAGTATGGCAGTGGAACCATAATCCGGATGACGCCAACTGGTCAGTAACAGAAAATCCTGGTTATTATCGAATTAAAAACGGTAAGGTAGCAGGGAATATCTGGTTTGCAAGAAACTCTCTGACACAAAGAACGGTAGGGCCTAAATTTACATCAGAGACATGCGTTTTGACAGAAAATATGAAACCGGGTGATTATGCAGGTCTTGCTGCAATCAGTGCACACTATGGAATGGTTGGTGTAAAATGTGATGAAAAGGGTAACCGTTACGTATTCCAGGGCTGCAATAGTAATACGAATAGTGGTGCAAAGGCGGAGAAAGAGGATAAGATAGAAGAAAATGCTGTTTCTGAAGAAAAGATCGAAGGAAACGCACCAGTATATCTTAAGATTGAGTATGCCTTTAATACAGGCAATACAAGAGCAGATAGAGCAAACTTCTTCTATAGTTTAGATGGAGAGAATTGGAAGAGCATAGGCGAAACATTCTCACTTGGATTTGATACTTCGACAACATTTATGGGAACAAGAAGCTGGCTTGTAAATTATGCAACAAAAGAAGCTGGTGGATATGTTGATTTTGATTATTACAAAGTAAAATAAAATGATACCATTTCTGCCGGCAAGATTGTCTTGCCGGCAGTTTTTTGTATCACAGCAAAATAAACCACCGGCTATGCCGGTGTGACCCGCATTAGCTTTAGCTACAAGAAAAACCTCCTATGTTGTATAATAGAGTTGGTTCGCCAACCACACTAAAAAAACAACATAGGAGGTATCCGAAATGGACATGAATAGTTTAGCACATACAAAGTGGGAATGCAAATATCACATTGTATTTGCACCAAAGTTTCGTAGAAAAGTTATCTATGGACAGATAAAAGCGGATGTGGGTAATATTCTAAGTATGCTTTGTAAAAGGAAAGGAATTGAAATAATAGAAGCAGAATGTATGCCGGATCATGTGCATATGTTTGTTAGAATTCCACCAAAATACAGCGTATCGCAGATAGTAGGTTATTTGAAAGGAAAGAGTTCTCTTATGATATTTGAGAGACATGCAAATTTGAAATACAAATATGGAAATCGTCATTTTTGGTGTCGAGGCTATTATGTGGATACAGTAGGAAAGAATGCAAAGAAAATACAGGAATACATACGTAATCAGATTCAAGAGGATTTGGAGTATGATCAAATGACGTTGAAGGAATATATAGACCCGTTTACGGGTGAGCCGGTAAACCTGGGCAAAAATAAAAGAGCCCAAGGGGCTCGGCAAGTAAATGTAGTGCGGTTGGTGAATTTTTTCAAGCGTCTTTAGACGCAGGCAGGGAACAGCGGCTTATAGCCGCAGAACAAACCACCGGCTAAGCCGGTGGTCATGATTATTGGGGCTGTCGCATTTCGAACACTTCGTGTTCTTTTCCCGCCTTTGACAAGGCTAAACGGCTGTCTCGTTAGTGAGGCAGCCGTTTTTTCATGCAACAAAGATATTCTTCGTGATTTGCTTCCAGTTCAATTTTAAAGATCAGTGCCGAAATGGTCTGCGTTTTTCCACGTGGTGGTGTAAAGTGATACGTAAGCTCATAACAGCCATTGTCACTTTCTGCCAGTCGCTGATCCAATACATCCTTCGATTCGAGCACTTGAAAGCATCCGCTTCTGCACCATTTGTGACAGAGATCATTTTCGAAAAGCGCTGGAAAAAGTCTCTAAAATAGTAATGCTCTTTAATTTTCATGTCATCGCTTCGGTTCGTGTGAAGCACCTCGGCCATGCCATTCTCGTAATCGAGCCGGTAAACCTTGTCAAATACTTTCAACAATGCCGAACTGTAAGCAGTAAGATAACGTTCCTGCTCCGCTTTTTTAATTCATCGATATTGTCAATCGCAAAATAGAAGAGGGAATGCCGCCCCCGGCTTCCGATGTAGCGTAGTTTTAAATTTACCCATACAAAACTGGCATCCGGCCGCTCCAAATGCAATTGAAGCGATTGAATCTGATTGCTGTCTTTTGCTTTGTGGCAGGAAGCAAGAACAGGACTAAGAGTAGGTTCACTTAACTTTTTGTGGAGAACCGGTGTTATCTCGGTAAGAGGGGCTTCCGTTCCGTAAAAGACTTCATAATATCCACGGTTGACCTGCAGGATTTCCAGCGAATCGTCGGTCATTTCCATAACACCCATACCACCGATCATATCGTAGAAAAGCATATTTTCCTTTGAATTGGAATGGTTAAATATGTCAAAAATAGTATCATCAAGTTCAAAAAGATTTCGCTCTTGTACAGCATATTTCTGGAGAACTTCCTGGTCGAGAACTTCGCAGAAATCTGCCTGCGGTATCGGTTTGTAAAAATAATACCCCTGAACCATTTCGCATTCCATACTCTTGAGATAATTCCATTCTTTGCGGGTTTCTACGCCTTCGGCAACAACTGGGAGTTTCATCCATTTTGCCATGCGGATGACTGCTTCCAAAATGATCGAAGCCTTTTCGTTGCCATCCAGATTATCCATAAACTGCATATCAATCTTCAAAATGTCAATTGGAAGATTTTTTAAAATGTTGAGTGAAGAATAGCCACTTCCAAAATCATCCATTAAAACAAGAAAACCATAGTCGTGGAGCCGTTTTACTGCCTGCTGTACCTGTGCCGGGTTATCTGCGTATGCCGTCTCGGTAATCTCAATCTTGATCAGATCTGTCGGCAGATCATGGCTGTCTACGATTTCTTTGATTTCATCCGCAAGTTCCGGATTGTAAAATTCTACACGCGATACATTGGATACCGGAACAACATGCTTTCCGGCTTCAATACGTGATTTCAGCATTTCACAAGTTTCGTTCCAAACAAAACGGTCCAAAATGTGAATCAGACCATTTTTTCAAAAAGTGGGATAAAACTTCCCGGTGAAATCATGCCACGGAGTGGATGGATCCAACGTACCAATGCTTCTGCAGAAACAACTAGTCCGTCATCCGCGCGACAGATTGGCTGGAAATATACGGTAAATTGTTTTTGCATGATCGCTGTACGGAAATCGCTGACAAGGCGTTGCTCTTCAATCATGGTATCCAACATGGAACCGTCATACCATGCAAAAGGCTTCATGTAATTGTTTTTTATACTGTTCATGGCAAGACGTGCCATATCAACCATTTTGTTGATTGGAAGAGTGCGATCCTCAATCTGATATAATCCGCAGCAAGAATAAAAATGATACGTAGAACCGGAAATGGAAAATGAAATATCAAGCAAATCTTTCCAATCCCCCGCATCTATCACCTGTTTGGGAACACAACAAATAAAATTGTCCGCTTCAAGCCGCCCATAGGTAGCAATCTGATCGGAGAATTCATTATGTAAAATATCTGCAATATGAATTAAAATTTGATCTCCTGTCTGCAGTCCAAATAGGTTATTTAATACTTTAAATTGTTGAATATTCCAATAAATTAAGCAAAAGTCTATCCCCGGATGTTCTTCTAACAGCAAAGCTGTATACGTAAAAATCCTTTTCGATTATATATTTTTGTTAACTCATCAAAAAAAATAACAGTTCCTCCTCCATAAAATTTACCCCTTAGTAATTGCAAAAATCTTACACATCTATATTATACTCTTTTTTTTTTATAAAAGTACAAGAGAAATATAATTGCCTTTTTGTTTACTTTTTTTCAAGATAGTGTTATAGTAAGCTATGGAAAAAATATATTAACAAGGAGGATTCTCATGAGACAGAGAAAAAAGTGTGGAGCATATGTCTTGTCATTGCGCTTGTATTTTCATCCATTTTTACATGGAATGAGCCGGCATTGACAGCGTATGCAAGTGAAACTAAGACAGAAAAGATTGTTGTATATGTAGCAGCACAGGGAAAGAGTCTCGATGGAACAAAGACCGTGGCAATCGATAAAACCCCGGTTCAGGTTGATAAAGGAACAAATGCCGCTGCAGCAGTAAAAGCGGTATTGGACGCTTCTGATTACAAAGACAACTATGATATTCCAGATACGGGATATGGTCCTTATCTGGAATCCATCAATGGGATGGGAACAGAACAAGCAGGAAAAAATTGGTATTACTGGAGTTTCTATGTCAATGGACAGTACAGCAATGTAGGAATGGGTTCCTATGTACTTCAGGAAGGTGACCAGATCAGCTTGATCTACACTTATGATGATCTGTCTACAGAAGCGTCGGTATTTGCTGATGATACCTCTTTAAATCCGGAAACACCTGCCGTTGAATCTGCGGAAGCTTCTATGAAAAAAGCGCAGGAATTGCTGCAAAAGAAATTTACAATTCGTATTTTGCAGATGGTCATATCCCCGGATTGGGAAGTGTCAACGAATTGTATGCGGTATTTTCACTTGCCCGCGCAGGATTTGAAGCGCCGGAATTTTACGGAAAAGTAAAGTACAAATTGACACGTCAGCTGAAAGAACTTGCAACGGAAGGAACTACTTACGATGCAGTTACAAAGACTAACATAACGGAAGAGACTTTTTCCTCGAAAAAAGCGTCAGAGCAGAGTTTTGCCTATGTAGTTCTTGCAATGACTGCATTTGGTATGGATGCCCGTACGACAGGCGGTTATGATTTGATTGAGAAGATGGCTTCGAAAAAGCTTTATGAGGCAGATAATAGCTATAACGCAGAACAAATGATGCTTTTTGCATTTGATTCCGGAAATTATACATTGCCGGAAGGCGAAAATTACTGCACAAGAGAGGAACTTGTGGCAAAAATCGCAGGAAATGTAGACGAAACGATCGCTGGATCCATTGAATGGGATTTGATTGATGGTGCTGTTATGGCGGTTCAGCCATTGGCTGCCTATACAGAGGATGCCTCGGTACAAAAGGCTTGTCAGAAAGTCATTCGTTTTGCAGGAAAAATGCAGGATACTCAAGGATATCTTGAGATTCCTATGATGCAAACAATGCTTGGACAACGGCGCAGACATTGACAATGCTGGGAGAATTTGGAATTCATCCAATGATTGAAACAGAAAATGTGGATTTTGTGAAAAATGGTCATACACTTGCGGATGCCATTTTGGAATTTGTTGATCTGGATCAGGAAAAACTGTCAGCCAGTGTTATGAACTACTCACCGGAGCAGATTCTGCGTGGTATTACTTCTTTTGTGTACGCAGCAGAAAATGCCGGAGAGACCGTGTATCGCGTAAAGACAGTTCCAGAGGCGAAAGTGCCATCCGAACCATTTGAAGAGGAAAGACCACAGCCGGATCCGAGTGCAACGCCGTCGGCGACACCAAGTGTCAGCCCTAGTGCGGCTCCAAGTACCAATCCAAGCGCAGTACCAAGTGTCAGCCCAAGCGCAGCTCCAAGTGCGACACCGGATGCAAACCCAAGTGTCATCGTTCTGAGCGAAACGCCGGCAGCAAAGAAAAACCCGGCAAAGAAAATTGTGGCAGCAAAGAAAAAAATCAATACGAAAAAAGGAAAACGGTAAAAATTGTAATTAAGGTTGCCGCAAAGAATCCGAAAAAAGTAACAACCGATGCTGTAAAAGTATCCGGAAAGAAGATTAAAGTAAAGAAGATCACGAAAAAAGCCGGAAAAATTACGATCAAAGTGAAAGCATTGAAAAAAAGGAAAACGAATCGTAAAGATCAAGGTTGGAAAAGCAAGTACGAAAGTAACTTTGAACGTACGATAAAGATAACAGATTATCTTTGACAAAATGGAAAGGCAGTTGTCTGAAATACGGATAACTGCCTTTTTTGCAGCACAAGCCCGGTAAGCGGCGTGCTTATCAGACTGTGAGTTTCCCACGTTGTCATACACAAAAATGACTAAGTCTCTAAAGATAGTTTATCATAATTTATCGAAATATGGGAAATACATCCATGAAAAGGAAGAAAATTGTCATGAAAGGGGAAAAGGGGAATCCGGCATTAGTGTCTTACGGATGCCATAAAATCAACAAAGTACCGGATCCCACACTGATAATGCCTTTTTTGGCAGTTGTTTCGTTACTTACTCCGAGTGGAAATGCATTGGTTAGTGTAACTCCATCCACTTCGTATTTCAAGCCCTTGATCGATACATTTTCGCTGGAATCGCTGAGGGAAAATACGGACACCATGCCGGTGGCATCTTTTGGAACGGTAAAACTACTGTCTTTGATGACGGTAAGTGCATAAGAATCGCCGTATAAAATACCGGCAGCACCTTCGCCTGCGAGATAGGTAAGGGACTGGATATTGGCAATGGTGTGGTCGAGTCTGCCGCCAAGGCCGCCATAAATGGCAAATTCGCGGTAGCCGCGGGAAAGACCGAGTTTGATGGCGAGCATCATGTCGGTATCGTCTTTTTCCGGCGGATAGGTCAATTTTTCGCAGATTGCATCGTCCCATAAATCTGGGGAAGTGACGGAGTCAAAGTCGCCCAATACGACATCGGCGCGTAAACCAAGACGGATGAGATAGTCATATCCTCCGTCTGCCGCAATTACCAAATCTTTTGAAGTTAAATCAATGGTGCAGGGAGTAAAATCCCCTGCACCGAATATATAACAGGTTTCCATTGTTAGGCTCACACTTTCTGTTCTGTGTTTTCGATGATCTTAACAGCATCATCCATGTAAGAAAATTCCAAATCTTCCACATTACCGGCATCGACTGCTGCCGTAAGTGAAGGATTGATCGGAAGCTGACTGAGCACAAGAAGATCGTATTTGTCAGCAACTTCTTTTACATGGCTTTCTCCAAAGATGGAAATTTTCTTTCCGCAGTCCGGACATTCTACATAACTCATATTTTCTACGATACCAAGTACAGGAACGTCCATCATTTCTGCCATTTTGACGGCTTTTCCTACGATCATGGATACCAGATCCTGTGGTGTCGTAACGACAACGATGCCGTCAAGAGGAAGCGACTGGAATACCGTAAGCGGTACGTCACCGGTTCCAGGTGGCATATCGACAAACATATAATCGACATCTTCCCACAGAACGTCCGTCCAGAACTGTTTCACAGCGCCGGCGATGACCGGGCCGCGCCAGATGACAGGATCGGTTTCATTTTCCAAAGAAGATTGATCGACATAACGTCGATACCGGTCTTTGTTTTAACCGGATAAATGGTATCCTGAGTTCCCTCTGCTTTTGCGGCAGACCAAATGCTTTTTGGTATCGAAGGCCCCGTGATGTCGGCATCCATAATGGCACAATGATATCCCTTGCGGCTGAATGCGACAGCGAGAAGATCAGTTACCATGGATTTTCCGACACCGCCTTTTCCGCTGACGACGCCAATAACTTTTTTTATTGAACTGCCCTTATGTGGGCTTGCTATCAATGATTGTGGTTTTGCTTCGGAGCAGTTTGAACTGCAGGAAGAGCAATCATGAGTACATTCACTCATTTTCTATTCCTCACTTTCTGAAATGGTTTTCAATGGGGTTGACCCTTCTAATAATGTATACTTTATTAGAAGGTTTGTCAAGATGCAGTTGGCCTCAACTCAGGTTTTCCCATACTTCCGGCGCAGTGGCCGAAAGTACATCATAGATGTGAAACGCAAGTTCGTATTCGCAGCATTGTGCCAGAGAGTCAAAGTCGGCGGCAAGCAGTTCTTTGATCTTTCCAATGCGGTAATTTACGGTGTTTCGATGAGTATAGACCACTTTGGCGGCTGCCTGTACACTTTTCCCGTGTTCGAGGTAGAGGCGGAGCAGGGAAAAATAATCCGTGTGGTGCTTTTTGTCATAACTTAGGAGAGGGCGCAAAAGCGGCATAGACAGGGCAATTAGGGAAGAGGTGTCGGAAATGGAAAATACAGTGCGGTAAAGACCAATTTCTTCATAAGAAACGACCGGCTGATTTTTTGATCCGGCTGACTAAATAGGCTTCGTATGCCTGACGGTGTGCAGTATACAGCGAGCAAAGGTCGTTGCAGACAGTAATCCCGTAGGAAAAAGGATGGGGGTGTCCGAAAACTCGCCCGGAAAAAAGATGCCGTAATACAGATCATTCATGGGGAGAGAATGCGTGGCGGATGGGATGGGGTCGCGGCTTGCCGTGATATGATAGGTGTCGCCGGTCTGACAGCCGTAGCGGGCAAGGAGGGCAAGTGCACTTTCGTCTGCGGGAGATGAAAAAAGCAGTTTCTCAAAAGCACTCTCAATCTGTGAGCGGATATTTCGCTGGATCGTAATCTCATTGCAATACTGCTCCATAAGGTCGGCAATGTGAATTTTCCACGGCATCGTAAAAGCGGCAGGGAATTTTCGTCACAGTAGGAGATGAGCGACAGAGGGATTTTCGTGATATAATGTCCGACATTGAGCAGGAGTCCGCAGGCCTGTTTTCTTTTTAATGACGCAGCAAAGGCGAGGAGAGTCTGCTCCGAGTGGATCGACATGCCAGTTGTGATGACAAGTTCGCCACCACGCAGAAAGTCCGTATTTTCAATATCTTCCATTAGGTAAACCCACGAAATATCAACGTGAAGTCCTGCGTTTCCGGCAAGCTGTGTCAGCTGATAGCGCGTGGAAGTTTTTCGGATAAAATAATGTAGTGAATATGACATGATACAAACTCCTTTCCATTCTCGTTTTCTTTTAGTGTAACAGAGTAAAAAATGAAAATCAATAAAATTTTTGTCACTCAGCACAAAAAAGCAAATAAAAATTTAGGCCGGGAAACGTTGTGTATGTAAAAAAATTGTGCTAGTATCTGAAACAACAAACAAAACCACTCACAGAACGGAGGAATTTATTATGGAATTAAGACAGGCATTACCGAAAATTGTAACGGAGACAGTACCGGGACCGAAGTCCAAAGCGTTGATCGACCGGCGTGCAGCGGCGACGGCGACGGCTGTAAAATGTGTTTACCCGGTAGCGATTGAACGGGGAGAGGGAGCAATGGTTGAGGATTTGGATGGAAATATTTTCCTTGACTGGGTAGGAGGTGTCGGCGTATTGAATGTCGGCTACAGCCAGCCGGAGATCATTGAGGCGGTCAAAGCACAGTCCGAAAAATATTTTCATGGCATGTTTAATATCGTGACACATGAGGGATATGTGGCACTGGCAGAAAAATTAAATCAGATCGTGCCGGTAAAAGGTGACAAAAAAAGAACGTTCTTTGCCAACAGCGGGGCAGAAGCAGATGAAAATGCGGTAAAGATTGCAAAATCATATACGGGCAGACCGAACATCATTGTATTTTCCGGGGCATTTCACGGAAGAACCCTGATGACCATGACAATGACTTCAAAAAAGCCTATGCAGTCGGCATGGGACCATTTCCGGATGGCGTTTACCGCGCAGAATTTCCGTATTATTATCGTGCGCCGGAAGGAATGCCGGAGAATAAGAGACTGGAATATTATGTAAAAAGCATCGAGAAAGTGTTTGAGGAATGTGCACAGCCGGAGACGGTGGCTGCGATGGTTGTAGAGCCTCTGCAGGGCGAGGGCGGATTTATCCCGGCACCAATTGAATGGGTCAAAGCCGTGCGCCAGATCTGTGATAAATATGGAATCTGTCTGGTGGCAGACGAAGTGCAGTCGGGATTCTGCCGTACCGGTAAAATGTTTGCTTCCGAATATTGGAAAGAAGCAGGATGTGCGCCGGACATTTTGGCAACTGCGAAGTCTATTGCGGCAGGCCTTCCGCTGAGTGCTGTCATTGCCAGAGAAGAAATTATGGAAAAAGTGACGCCGGGAATCATCGGTGGAACGTATTGTGGAAATCCACTTGCCTGTGCCGCCTCCCTGAAAACCATTGAAATTATGGAACGCGAAAAACTGGCTGACCGCGCCTGCGAAATTGGCAAAAAGTGATGGAGACGTATGAATCGTGGAAAGAAAAATATCCGGTGATTGGCGACGTGCGTGGAATGGGTGCCATGATTGGACTGGAACTGGTAAAAGATGCTGAAAGTAAAGAACCGGCAGCAGAACTGACAAGCAAGGTCATTCAGTCGGCAGCACAAAGGGACTTATTATAGAAAATGCAGGAATTTACGGCAATGTTCTGCGTTTCCTGGCACCGCTTGTTATCACCGACGAACAGTTACAGGCAGGACTTGATATATTAGAAGAAGCAATCAAAGAAAATATGTAACAATGCGCGACAAAATGTGTAGAAATGAGGAATCCCAATGAAACAATTTGCAGTAAAACCGGAAATTTTTATGTGCGATACCTGTAAGGAATTTTGTGACGAATACAAAATTGGAAAAGGTGATCTGATCTTATCAAATGAATATATCTTTGAACCATATTTTTCCCAATATGTAAGCGGTGCGACCGTTGTTTATGTAGAAAAATACGGAACCGGCGAACCGAGTGACGAGATGGTAGAAGCCATTTACGCAGACATTAAAAACTGTTATTACCGCCGCGTGTTTGCTATCGGGGGCGGTACGATCATCGATGTGTCAAAATTATTTGCATTGGAAAAAGTATCGCCGGTGCTTGACCTCTACGACCATAAGATTCCGGCAAAAAAAGGAAAAGAACTTTTTATCCTGCCGACGACGTGCGGTACGGGCAGTGAAGTGACAAATATTTCCATATTGGAATTAAAAAGCCGCCATACCAAACTGGGACTGGCAGAGCCGGCATTGTTTGCCAACGCGGCGGTGCTGATCCCGGAACTGCTGCAGGGACTGCCGTTCCGCTTCTTTGCTACAAGTTCGATCGATGCGCTGATCCATGCCGTGGAGTCGTATCTTTCGCCCAAAGCCAATGCATTTACGCGAATGTATTCGACGAAGGCGATTCATATGATTTTAAGGGGTTACAAGAGGATTACGGTAGAGGGAGAAGAGGCGCGTATGGTGGATCTGAAGGAATTTCAGCTGGCAAGTACATTTGCCGGTATTGCATTTGGTAATGCGGGCTGTGCCGCTGTCCATGCAATGAGTTATCCGCTGGGGGCAAGGTATCATGTGCCGCATGGCGAGTCGAATTACGCCATTTTCACGGAAGTTTTAAAGACCTATCTCCGGCTGGCGCCGGATGGACGGATTCAGCAGCTCAATGCAATGCTTGCGGAAATTCTTGCCTGCGACAAGAGCGCCGTGTATGATGAACTCGAAACCCTGTTAAATCATCTCTGCCCGAAAAAGGCACTGCACGAGTATGGGGTGTCCCAAGAAGAACTGGAGGATTTTACAGAAAATGTAATGACCAGCCAGGGACGTCTGATGGCAAACAATTATACTGAACTTGACCGGGATGAGGTGCGTGCCATCTATGAGCGTCTATATTAGATCATTTCCCTTATATAAATAGATTTGACATTAAGGCTCTTTTTTTGCTATGATAGTTCAAAAATGAACTATTCAAAAGTGAACGAAAGGAGCCTTTATGATATTTAGTCTTGAATTTGCGCGGAAAACCGCGCTTGCGTACAATGTGATCTGCAAACCGTTGTGCCGGGAGCTTGGGGTGACGCAGACTGCATTTGATATTTTGATGTTTCTTGCAAACAATCCGGATCATAAGACAGCACGAGATATCGTGGAGATCCGGCATATTAAAGCCAATCTGGTCTCGGTCAATGTGGACCGCCTTGTGCAGGAAGGCTATCTTGTGAGGAAACCGGTAAAAAGGGGATCGGCGGAAGATGGAATTGTATTGTACAAAAAAAATCGGAAACAATCATTGACCGGGGACACAAACTTCAGGATAGATTTTCCGAAAGTCTTTTTTGCAGCATGACAGAAGAGACGCGGGAAGCTTTTTTTGAAGCAGTAAAACAGATGGATAAAAATTTGGATGTGATCTTAAAGGAGGAAAAATAAAATGCAGTTATTGTGGACGATACTTGTTACTTTCTTTGCGGGCATGGGAGCCGGACTTGGCACCGGCTTTGCCGGCATGAGCGCGGCGGCGGTCATCAGCCCGATGCTCATTACCTTTTTACACATGGATCCCTATATGGCGGTTGGAATCGCATTATCATCGGATGTATTGGCAAGTGCCGTTTCCGCGTATACCTATCATAAAAATAAAAATCTGGATGTCAGAAACGGACTTATTATGATGGGAAGCGTTCTGACATTTACCGTTGTGGGAAGTTATGTGGCAAGCCTGCTGCCATCGGCGACAATGGGCGGATTTTCGGTCTTTATGACATTTTTGCTCGGGATTAAATTTATCATGCGTCCGGTCATGACGACAAAAGAAGCGATGGAGAGCGTATCTGCCGGAAAACGGGCGGTACAGTCCGTTATTTGTGGCGTGGTTATTGGATTTATCTGTGGCTTCGTCGGTGCCGGCGGCGGTATGATGATGCTTTTAATCTTGACAAGTGTTCTTGGGTATGAGTTAAAAACAGCCGTTGGAACAAGCGTATTTATTATGACATTTACGGCATTGACCGGTGCGGTTTCGCATTTTTGGATCGGTGGAAAGCCGGATATGCCGGTGTTTGTGCTCTGTGTGATCTTTACACTGCTCTGGGCGCGGATCGCCGCAAAATTTGCCAATAAAGCGGAGCCAAAGACATTGAACCGCGCGACAGGTCTTGTCCTTGTGATTCTGGGGATTGTGATTATGGGATTTCAAGTAATTACGAAATAAAGCCAAATTAAAAACGGACACAAACCTTGATTTACATCGTAAAATGTGGTATGATAAAAAGAAATTTGACTATTTTTATCAAAAAATAAACAGGAGGCACTTTTTATGTTTAAAATTGTGGAAAAGAAGTCCCTGAACCCTACTGTAACCAAAATGGTAGTAGAAGCTCCCTTGATCGCGAAAAAAAAAGCGGAGCCGGGACAGTTTATTATCTTTCGTGCGAAAGAGGACAGCGAAAGAATTCCTTTGACGATTTCTGATTTTGACCGTGAGGCCGGAACGATTACTATTATTTATCAGATCGTCGGTGGTTCTACGATGGAACTTGATACATTGAATGAAGGGGAATACATTCATGACTTTGTTGGACCACTTGGCGTGCCGACACATACCGAAGGACTGAAAAAAGTAGCCGTAGTAGGTGGTGGAGTTGGTTGTGCAATCGCATATCCGGTTGCTAAAAATTACACGAAATGGGCGCAGAAGTTCATTCTATCGTGGGATTTCGTAATAAAGATCTGGTTATTCTTGAGGATGAGTTCAAGGGTGCCAGTGATAAATATGTTATGATGACAGATGACGGAAGTTACGGAGAAAAAGGGCTTGTAACAGACGCACTTGAAAAAATTGATTCAGGAAGGCAACCAGTATGATGAAGTAATCGCAATCGGACCATTGATCATGATGAAATTTGTCTGCCTGACTACGAAAAAATATGACATTAAGACGATGGTCAGCATGAACCCGATTATGATCGACGGTACGGGAATGTGCGGCGGATGCCGTCTGACTGTCGGTGGAGAGACAAAATTTGCCTGCGTAGATGGGCCGGATTTTGACGGACATCAGGTTGATTTTGATGAGGCAATGCACCGCGGAACGATGTACAAGGAATTTGAGACACATGCCCGCGAAGCAGCTTGCAACTTATTAAAAAAGGAGGCAAAGTAAATGGCTGAACGTAATATGGATATGAAAAAATGCCCGATGCCTGTACAGGACCCGGACGTTCGTAATAAAAACTTTGATGAAGTAGCACTTGGCTACACGTATGATATGGCAGTAAACGAGGCAAGAAGATGTCTCAACTGTCCGAAAAAACCTTGCCAGAGCGCATGCCCGGTACAGATTGACATTCCGGCATTTATTGAGCGCGTAGCAAACGAAGACATGGACGGCGCATTTGAAATCCTGTCCAAATCCACTTCTCTTCCTGCGGTATGCGGACGTGTGTGCCCACAGGAAAATCAGTGTGAGGGAAAATGTGTCCGTGGTATCAAAGGTGAAGCAGTTGGTATCGGACGTTTGGAGCGTTTTGTGGCAGATTACCACAGAGAACATTGCACAGATACACCGGAAATGCCGGAGCAGAATGGTCATAAAGTGGCTGTGATCGGAGCCGGTCCGAGTGGACTTACCGTAGCCGGAGATCTTGCTAAGATGGGTTACAAAGTAACGATTTACGAAGCACTTCATCTTGCTGGCGGTGTACTTGTTTATGGTATTCCGGAATTCCGTCTTCCGAAAGCAATCGTACAGAAAGAGATCGACAACCTGAAAGCCATCGGTGTTGATGTAGAGACAAACATGGTAATCGGAAAAGTCCTCACAATCGATGAATTGTTTGAGATGGGCAACGAAGCCGTTTATGTAGGTTCCGGAGCCGGACTTCCAAGATTTATGAATATTCCGGGAGAGAGTTTGAAGGGTGTTTACTCCGCAAACGAATTCCTGACACGTATTAACCTGATGAAGGCTTATAAAGAAGGAAGCAAGACCCCGATCCAACACGCAAAGAAAGTTGCTGTCGTTGGTGGTGGTAACGTAGCGATGGATGCTGCAAGAAGTGCAAAACGTCTTGGTGCAGAAGAAGTTTACATCGTATACCGCCGTGGTATGGAAGAACTTCCTGCAAGAAAAGAAGAAGTAGAGCATGCGGAAGAAGAGGGAATCATCTTCAAGACACTTCATAATCCGGTAGAGATCCTTGGTGACGAGGATGGTTTGGTATCCGGTATGAAATGCGTTGAGATGGAACTCGGTGAACCGGATGAAAGCGGCCGCCGTCGTCCAATCGTAAAAAGAGGGAAGCGAATTTGTCCTCGACGTAGATTCTGTAATCATGTCAATCGGTACAAGTCCAAACCCATTGATCCGTTCTACGACACCTGGTCTGGATGCAAACAACCGCGGATGCCTGATCACCAAAGACGAAAAAGGTGAGACGACACGTGAAGGTGTGTACGCCGGTGGAGATGCCGTAACAGGCGCAGCTACCGTAATCCTTGCCATGGGAGCAGGAAAAGAAGCTGCTAAGGCAATCGACGAGTACATCAAAAGCAAATAATAAAATTTTATTAGAATGAGAATTAAAGGGGGGAATTCCGGATAAAGGATTCCTCTCTTTTTACTTGCAATAAGTGGGAAAAATGAGTATACTAGAATTAGAATAATGAACGGCAAAAAGCGTATGCAAGAAATGTGAGGTGCTTATGAAAAAAGATCAAAATTACGAGCGTCAATGCTGCGGGCGACATTGCTCCCGGTATTGATATTTGGAATATGTATTATTATTTGCAGTGTCCGCCAGACAGAGAGTTCAGTATACCAGGAAGTGGAGTCTGGTCTTGAAAATGTGGCGCAGATGACAATGTATCTGTATGAAGAGACCTACCCTGGCGACTATGCCTATGACAGTGCTTCAAAAACATTGTACAAAGGCGGAAAAAAGGTAGAGGGAGCATCAAAATTTCTGGAACATTATAAAGAGTGCTCGGGGACGGATGTTACAATATTTTACAAAGATGTTCGCGTTATAACAACGATCAAAGATAAAAACGGAGATCCGATTGTTGGGACGCGGATCAATAGCATTGTTAAAAAAGAGGTGTATGAGGGTCGGCAGGCACATTTTTATAGCAAATCGACTATTGAAAACGAAAATTATTTTTCTTATTATTGTCCGCTTTTTTGACGAAAATGACCAATGTGTAGGTATGGTATTTGCCGGAAAGCCATCGGATTATGTGGATTGGATCGTGTGGAAGAGTGTTGTACCGATATTGTTATTGGTCCTTTTGTCGATGATCATTTTAATTTTTGTTATTTGGAATTATGCGGATCATTTAAATCGAGCATTCCGGCAGCTGCAGAGGTTTCTTGGAAATGTGGAAGAGGGCGATTTTACGGTAGAACTCAGCGAGATGTTGACAAAGAGGAAAGACGAGATCGGCCAGATGGCGGGGACGGCGGTTCGTATGCAGCATTCGCTCCGCGATCTGGTACAGAGAGATTCGCTGACGGGGCTGTATAACCGTCATTATGGTGAAATATGGATGAAACAGGTAAAAGAGGAGGCAAAGGGATACCGGAGAGCCATTTTCCATCGCTATTGCAGACATTGATTTTTTCAAAAAGTTTAATGACTGTTATGGACATGACTGTGGCGATATGGTGCTTCGCAAAGTGTCGGAACTTTTGCAGACACAGGTAGGCCGACAAGGCTATGTGTCGCGCTGGGGCGGCGAAGAATTTTTGATCATATTTAAACGCTTTGCACTGGAAGAATCTGTAAATTTCGCAGAAGAGATCCGGGAAAAACTTCACCGCACGGAACTGCGTTATCATAATGACGGTTTTCATGTTACGCTGACGATCGGAGTGGCGGCAGGAGACAGCGAAAAGAGCATTGAATCCATGGTAAAATGTGCGGACTGCGCGCTTTATGAGGGAAAAAGGAACGGAAGAGACCAAGTAGTTTGCGAGAAGCAAAAGCAATCTGTACAAAAAACAATAAAAAACCTAAAAAATATTGAAAAAAAGTGGAAAAATGGTATCCTTGATTCAACAGTTTTATACAAGAAACTGTTTTGATTCAAGATTAAATTTGTAATTTACGGGGGTTGATTTTAATGAAAACAATAAGGAAAAGGATTGTAGCAATTGCAGAGATATGTGCGTTGATTATGGGACTTAGTCTGGGTGGTTTAAGTTATTATTATTCGGGACATATGGCGACGGAGGATTCGGAAACATTGATGCTTGCCAAGTCGGAGGAGACAAAGGCAAAATTGGACAGCATCTTATCGGGAATACAGCAATCGGTAGCGACATTGACAGAAATCGCTGTAAGTGAGCTGGATGATTTTGATTCATTTAAGACCAGTTCGAAATATGTAGAAAATTATACAAAAAAGATTGAAAATACGGTGCTGCATTTTGCAGAGAATACAGACGGAGCATTGACAGCGTATGCAAGATATAATCCGGATTTTACGCTGCCGACATCCGGGGTTTTTCTGACACGAAATTCTACAGATGATGGCTTTAAAAGTGTAGAGCCGACGGATTTTAGTACATATGACAAAAATGATTTGGAACATGTGGGATGGTATTATATTCCGGTAGAAAATAAAAAACCAACATGGATGAATCCGTATCTTAATGAGAATATCAATGTTACAATGATTTCTTATGTAATACCGATTTATATTGATGATGTGTCGGTAGGAATTATTGGTATGGATATCAGTTTGGATACAATTCAAAAGAAGGTTGAAGAAGCGACGATTTATGAGAATGGGTATTCTTGTCTTGTGGATTCCGAGGGTGGTTTTGTACAGCACAAAGAATTTCAGCTGGGTGATAAACTGGAAGAGAAAGCAGCAGAAGTAGGTGCGATTGTCGCGGATGCAGAGAAAGAGAATACCGTTCTTGGTTATCATTATCAGGGCGAAGAGAAAAGATGGCGTACCAGACCCTTCAAAATGGCATGAAGTATATATTGACGGCCCCGGTGGCAGATATTGAGGCGAATTCCAAAGCTCTTCTTAAAACAATGATATTGTATCTGATAGCGGCGTTTATTCTGACAAGTATTTGCAGCTGGTTCATAAGTGGAACGATAGCAAAACCGATGAAGCAGATTACGTCGGTTATTGCTAAAATTGCACAATTAAATCTCCAAAGGACGAGCGCGTTGCACTGTTGTCCAAGCGGAAAGATGAAATTGGTGTTATGGCTCAGGAAGTGGCTGTTATGAGTGGAGAACTCGGAAATATGGCCGGACAGATTGAAAATTCATGTACTGTTGTAAATGATGGCATTGGCATCTTGGAGAAGACAATGAAAGAAACCAATGAACTTTGTCAGGATAATTCGGCTACGATGGAACAGATGTCTGCCGGAATGCAGGAATCAGCCTCTACCATGGAAGCAATCTTGAAAAATGTGGATAATGTAAATGGAAATGTGCAGGATATCAATCAGGCATCCGTTCAAGGAAGTGAAATATCCAAAGAGATTAAAGAACGCGCAGAAAATTTGAAAGAGCATACCAGAGAAGCAAACGAACGTACTATGGAAATTTATGCGGATTTGAAAGAAAAATCGGATTCGTCCCTGCAGCAGGCGGCGGCAGTTTCCAAAATCAATGAGCTGGTGCAGACAATTAGTGAGTTTTCAGAGCAGACCAATCTTTTGGCACTGAATGCCTCCATTGAGGCGGCGAGAGCCGGAGAAGCAGGGAAAGGATTTGCAGTAGTGGCATCTGAGATTGGAAATCTTGCCGGACAGACGCAGGTTTCGGCAGATGATATTAAGAAAATGGTAGAGGAAGTGCAAGAGGCGACAAAGAACATGCAGACTTGTATCGGAACATCTACAGGATTTTTGGAAAATACGGTAATGAAGGATTACAAAGATTTCGGCAAATTGGGAGAAATGTACAGCGAAGATGCGACCACTTTCGAGAATTATATGGTAGATATTCACGCCCGTATGGAGACACTGCAAAAAGCGATGGATGAGATAGTCCAATCTCTGGAAGTGATCAGTCAGGCAATAAGTGAATCGGCGGCCGGAGTTTCGGATGTGGCTGATAAAACGAATGTACTTGCCGGGGCAACGGTTCGTGCCAGCGATATGGTTTCGGAAAGTCGGGCAAATGTTTCGACCATGCAGCAATTGATTAAAAAATTCATGTTATAAACAATGAAAAGGTTTTGAAGAAAAATAGTATACGACGTTAATAAAAATCATGTGTATCAAAGAGAGGATGATTTAGTGATGAAGCGAGTAGCCTTTTTGACAAGCGGCGGTGACTGCCAGGCATTGAATGCGACGATGCGCGGTGTGGCAAAAGCACTTTATGCTGCGGACAAAGACATTGAGATATATGGAATTTTGGAAGGTTATAAAGGATTGATCTACGGAAATTACCGAAAAATGGAACCTTCTGATTTTTCCGGGATTCTCACATTGGGAGGAACGATCCTTGGATCTTCCCGACAGCCATTTAAGCATATGAGGAAACCCGATGCCAATGGATTGGACAAGGTTGAGGCGATGAAGAAAACGTATCGAGATCTCAAACTGGACTGCCTTGTGATTCTTGGGGAAACGGAACGCAGAAAACGGCCAATCTTCTCAGCGAAGAGGGATTAAATGTCATGGGGCTTCCGAAGACGATCGACAATGATATTTACGGAACCGATATGACATTTGGCTTTCAGAGTGCCGTAGATATTGCGACAGAATGCATTGACTGCATTCATACGACGGCATACTCCCATGGACGTGTATTTATCGTCGAAGTAATGGGGCATAAAGTCGGATGGCTTACACTTCATGCCGGAATTGCCGGTGGGGCAGACGTCATTTTGCTTCCGGAGATTCCTTACGATATCGATTCGGTCATTGCGGCGATTGAAAAAAAGAACGAACGAAGGCAAGCGTTTTTCCATTCTTGCGGTAGCAGAAGGTGCCATCTCAAAAGAAGATGCGGCACTTACGAAAAAGAATATAAACAGAAATTGAAAAATAATCCATATCCGAGTGTTTCCTATAAGATCGGAGCCGAGATTGAAGAGCGCACCGGTCAGGAAATCCGTATTACGGTTCCCGGACACACGCAGCGCGGCGGAAGTCCCTGTGCGTATGACCGCGTGATCTCTACCCGTCTGGGGGCAGCAGCCGCTTCTCTCATGCTGGAGGGAAAATTTGGTTATATGGTCGGATTTCATGGAGACGAGATTGTGCCGGTTCCGCTTTCCGAAGTGGCCGGAAAATTAAAAATGGTAGACCCAAATTCTTCTATTATCAAAGAGGCCAAAAGTCTTGGTATCTGCTTTGGTGATTAAGGAGAAGAACGGAGGAAACTATGTCTTATCAGGCATTATATCGTAAATTCAGACCGGATAATTTCGGATGTCAAAGGTCAGGATCACATCGTCACGACCTTGAAAAATCAGATTAAATCCGATCATATCGGTCATGCGTATCTTTTTGCGGGACACGCGGAACCGGAAAAACGACCGTGGCGAAAATCTTTGCCAAAGCAGTAAATTGCGAAAACCCGGGAGAAAAAGGACCTTGCGGCGAGTGTGCCATGTGCCGTTCCATCGCAGAGGGATCTTCGATGAACGTGATCGAGATCGATGCGGCATCCAACAATAAAGTGGATGACATCCGCCAAGTCATTGAAGAAGTCCAGTATTCTCCGGCAAATGGAAAATATAAAGTATATATTATCGACGAGGTGCATATGCTGACGACAAGTGCATTCAATGCGCTTTTGAAAACATTGGAAGAGCCCCCGTCATATCTGATCTTTATTCTGGCGACGACAGAGGTGCATAAGATCCCGCTGACGATCCTTTCGCGCTGCCAGCGTTATGATTTTAAGAGGATTTCGGTGCAGACGATCGCTGACCGTTTGAAAGAACTTTTGGATAAAGAGGGAATTGAGGCAGAAGAAAAAGCCCTTTTGTATATCGCAAAACTGGCGGATGGTGCACTACGAGACGGATTGAGTCTTTTGGAGCAGTGTATTTCCTTTTATTTTGGCGAGAAACTGACTTACGAAAAAGTACTGAAAGTGCTTGGCGCAGTCGATACGGAAGTTTATGCAGATTTTGTGAAAATTTTAGCAAATGACGATGTGGCAGGCATGATCTCCATGCTGGACGACGTGATCGCTGCCGGAAAAGATTTGACCCGCTTTTGTGATGAACTGATCTGGTATCTGCGCAATCTGTTAATGGCAAAAACGACGGAGCATCCGGAAAAGATTGTGGATATGTCCGAGGAAAACTGCCGGACATTGATTGAAGTGAGCAAACTGCTGGAAACGGAGATGATCTTCCGTTATATCCGTGTCCTTTCGGATGTGGAAAACCAGATGAAATATGCATCGCAAAAACGTGTATTGTTTGAAATTGCACTGTTAAAACTTGGAAAACCAGAGATGGAAAAAGACTATGATTCGCTCGTAAACCGGGTGCACAATCTGGAACATCAGCTGGAAAAAGGCGTGGTCGTGCAGGCTTTCGGAAGCACCGGCTGGAACGCCGAAAGCGGTGGAAAAACCGGCACCAAAACTGCGGGCAAGTGCTGTACCGAAGGAAGTAAAGCAGCTTGTCGGAAACTGGCAGCAGGTGCTGAATCAATTGGATCCGGTGTCGAAAGCCATGCTGGATATGGTGACGCTTACCGTAAATGACAATGGAAATCTTGTCATTGCATTTGCGAAGGAAACCGGTTATTCGTATTTTGCATCGCAGGAGGCAAATCAGAAAGCGGTGGCCGATGCGGCGGCAGAGGTACTTGTCAAAAACGGTGGCAATTGAGTATAAATATGTAGAAAGTCAGCGTGAGTATGACGCATTGCCTGAACTTCGGGGAATGTTTGATGGAAATGACATTGTCATAGAAACAGTAGAATAAAATGAAAAGAGAGGTATAAACAATGGCTAGACGTGGAGGATTTCAGGGAGGAATGCCTGGAAATATGAACAATCTGATGAAGCAGGCGCAGAAAATGCAGCGTCAGATGGAAGAGCAGCAGAAGGAAATGGAAGAAAAAGAATTTGAGGCGACAGCAGGTGGCGGAGCTGTTACGGTAAAAGTTTCCGGAAAAAAAGAAGTGTTGTCCGTCAAATTGTCAGAAGAAGTAGTGGATCCTGATGACATCGAGATGTTAGAGGATCTGATCGTGGCAGCGACCAACGAGGCATTGCGCATGATGGAAGCCGATAGTGCCAAAGCGATGGAAGCATTGACCGGTGGATTAAATCTTGGCGGAGGATTTCCGTTTTAATGAATACGTATTCGGATTCCATCAACCATCTGATCGAGGAACTGGCGGCATTGCCGAGCATCGGTGCGAAGTCGGCACAGAGACTCGCATTTCATATTCTCAATATGCCACAGGAACGCGTGGAAAATCTGGCGGGAGCGATTACAGCAGCAAAGAAAAATGTGCGCTACTGCAAAAATGTTTTACTTTGACGGATCAGGAATTCTGTCCGATCTGTTCGGATCGAAGCGTGATCAGAAGACGATCATGGTTGTGGAGGATACAAGAGATCTGGCAGCTTATGAAAAAACGGGACAGTATAATGGATTATACCATGTGCTGCAGGGCGCGATCAATCCGAGCCTTGGCATTACGCCGGCAGACATTCGGCTGAAAGAGCTGATGCAGCGGCTTCAGACAGAGGACGTTGAGGAAGTGATCATTGCGACCAATTCTTCCCTGGAAGGGAAGCCACTGCGATGTATATCAGCAAGCTGTTAAAGCCGGTTGGCATCAAGGTGACTCGTATCGCAAGCGGTGTTCCCGTCGGCGGAGACCTCGAGTATATCGATGAAGTTACGTTATTTCGTGCGCTGCAGGGAAGAACGGAATTGTGATATCCCCGGTGTGCAGAGACAGCGGCGGAGGCCGCTTACGATAAAGGAGGCAAGCTCTAAGACCAGACTAAGCCTTGTGGTCTGGAGCAGCATCTGCCCTCCAAAGCCCGAGAGATTGACGATGCCGGTGATACACAGATCGCCGACGGCAGGCAGTTTTTGGCAACACCGACGCCGGGCGCGAGGATCCCTCTCCTAACGTGATATAGCCGATGTGTTCGGCGACGCCAAGTGAGGCATCGATAGCGATAATAAATGGGTTTTTATGATTTAATTCAATAAATGTTAAAGCATCTTCCAGATTTTGGCATGTACCGGATTTTTCAATGTGCCATAAAGGTGGAAGTTTTTTGTATACGCGCGAGCTGATGCCCTACCATAGGACCGAGGGAATCGCCGGTAGCGCGGTCAGATCCGATGCAAAGGATCACAATATCACGGTTCGTCAGGTCTTCTTTTTCCAAAAGCGAGGACAGGGTTTTTGTAAAATGACGAAGGGCGAGCGGATCGCCGGGATTAAAATAATGAGTCAATCAATTTCTCCTTTCCATACAACAGAATGCTCTGTCGATTCTGCCGGTACTAAGAAGTATGAACCAAGCACAAAAGAAACTATGCGGCAGAATGTGCAGGATAAAAAGGAAATATGAAAAAAAAAAACAATGTGTCGAAGAAGAACGAACGGTTTTTGCCAAATGACAATTTGTGACAAAAAGAAACTGTGTATTCCTTATAATTAACTTAATGTAACTATTCAGGATCAATGTATGGAAATCAAAGAATCGTCGTGCTTGCACGTAAGAAGCTTTGGTTTCCATACATTTAGATCCTAATAGGGCTGCCCCACTCCACATATGAGCATTTTTAGCCTTGTCAAAGGCGGGAAAGAACACGAAGTGTTCGAAATGCGAATGTGTGAGCGGGTGTCCTGAATAGTTACAAAGTAACATGTAAGGAAAGTGAGGTTTTATCATGGATTGGAAAACACCAAAAAGTGTGAGGCAGATAGGGGATGTAAAGGGAAGATGTAAAATTTATGTAGAAGATTATGTAATTACATTTGCAAAAAAGACTTGTGAAAGAAGCAGAGGGAAGCGAGGCAGCAGGTGTGCTTTTGGGCCACCGGATGTTCCGTTCGCACGAGAAACTGTTTCAGATCTCGGGGATGGTTGTGATCCACGACTTTGCCGAGCGGAAAGGAGACAGTTTTTCTTCCGAAATGTGGACCGACATTTACACTGATATGAAAGAAAATTTTTCGGGCGTGGATGTCGTCGGCTGGTTTTATACCGGCGCAAAAGCGGAAAAAGGAAAGGCGCAGGAAGAACTGCTGGAGCTGCACCGGAGAAATTTTTCCGATGGGGACAAGCTTCTGATCTGCACTCCGCCGCAGGAATGGCAGGAGACGTGTTATCAATATGAAAACAGCATGCTGGTGCCACAGACCGGCTATTATGTATATTATGAGAAAAATCCGGAAATGCGCCGCTACATGATGGAAGAGGCAAACCGTTTTGTACATATTGTCGAGCAGGAGGATGACCGCGTCCTGCGTAATATCCGCGGTGTGATTCAGGAAAAGGAAGAAAAGAAAAAAGAACGAGAGGTGGGTGAACGGCGTGGATACGGTTTTGCGGGCCTTGTTATAGTGCTTGCCATTGTATTTGCGGCTGCCGCATGGAATAACAAGATCAACCTTTCGCGACTCAATGACCAGCTTACGGGAATAAAAAATGAGATTCAAAAGGAACTAAATACGGATACGACGATGGAAACGATTGGCAATGGAGTCGTGACCCCGCCGGCAGTTACCACGGAGGTTCCGACGCAGTCGCCGGCAGCCAATGTGTCGCCGGCAGGGATACAGTAGTCAAACCGCCCCACATCATGCAAGCATGTGTGGGACGCTTACCGGTATCCTGGCAGCCTGCCCGCGAATTGCTGCGTTGCTGACGCAACTTTCGCAATTCTTTCCTTATTCGGATTTCGCAGATTTACGAGGTAAATCGCTGCATCCTCATAAGGGGCGGATCCTGGTAACCGCCCCACATCATGCAAGCATGTGTGGGACGCTTACCGGTATCCTGGCAGGATATATAACAAATTGTTATATATGGATTGCGATAAATTCATTGAAATCTGTAAATTCTTATGATATACTTTTTTTATCAGAAAGTGTTTTAACACAGAAATGAGGAACAGTGTGGAAAAGGAAAAAAAAGCGCAGAAAAATTCTGCTGTTTGGGTCCATTGCAGCCGCTGTGATCGTAGCGTTGACAGCGATTGTTATCATTTCTTATTATTATATGAACCGTACTTTTTCGGGATATGACGTGGAACGTGAGATCACGAGAGAGGACAGTAATAATGTGGAATATCTTTCGTATCATGGAAAGTTGTTGAAATACAGCAGGGACGGAATCTCGGCATTGGATAAAGCCGGAAATGTTCTTTGGAATGGCGGATACGAGATGCAGCAGCCGCAGGTTGATATTTGCGAAGATTATGTTGTGGTTGCAGATATTGGAAGCAAAACCTGTATTATATATGATGGGACAAATCCCGGAAAAGAGATTGAGACGACACTGCCAATCGGTCGTGCAAAAGTGTCTGCCGATGGAAAAGTGGCAGTTTTGCTCCATGATGACGACAGCGATGTGATCAATATATACGATCCGTTTAGTGCGGGAGAACAGCTTTTGGTGGAGATTCCAAGCAATGTACTGGATGATGGATATGCGATGGATTTGGATCTGGCACCCGATGGAGAGAGCATTGTTATCTCCTACCTGGTCGCCGCCAACGGAACGATGGAAAATAAGGTCTGTTTCTACAATTTTACGGAAGTAGGACAGGACCAGAATACATTGGTTGGTGGAAAATCTTTTGAGCAGAAGATGATCTCCCAGATCAAATATTTGGACAGCGATCGCGTTGTAATCTTTACGGAAGACGGTTTTACGATTTTTAAAGATATGAAAAAACCGGGGATTCAGGCGGAAGTTACATTGAAAGAAGAGATAAAGAGTATCGCCGTGGACGATGAAAATATTTTGATCGTTACCGGAGTTGCCGGAAATATCGACGATCAGGTCGTTCATTTGTATACACTGCAGGGAAAAGAAAAGATGACCAAGCAGGTTACGATACAGTATTCTCAGGTGGAAATGACGAGAAATGAAATCTTGTTTACGGGAAACCAAAATTGTTTCTTATTAAGAAAGAATGGAACGGTGAAGTTTTCCTTTGATTTTGGAAAGAATTACGATTATTTTTCCCGACAACGAGGGAAAACCAATACTTTTTTCCTTGATGAAACAACGATACGGATAGTCAAACTGTCCGGCTGATAAAAGACATAACCTGATGTTTTCTTATGCCGGAAGTTTCTATAAAAACAACGTAACTATTCAGGACCAATGTATGGAAATCAATAAATCGTCGTGCTTGCACGTAAGAGGCTTTGATTTCCGTACATTTGAGCCTAATAGGGCTCCCCCTCCTCATATGAGCATTTTTAGCCTTGTCAAAGGCGAGAAAGAACACGAAGTGTTCGAAATGCGAATCTGAGAGAGGGGTGTCCTGAATAGTTACAAAACAACTGGTATGAGAGATACCAAGAAGGGGGATAAAATGTCAGTAGGAATGATAGGACAAATTTTAGAATGGATTTTGCTGGCGATTATTTTGATCAGCGCATTGATTGGATCAACCGAGGTTTCCTGCTCAGCGTATTTGCCATGGTCAAAAATCTGCTTACCATCATTGCGGCAGCAGCAAGCGCACCAACCGTCGTGTCGCGGCTGTCAAAATCGTGGCCGGTCAGAGAAGCGATTGGTTATGGGATTGCTTTGGTCATATGGATGCTTGTGTTTGGAATCATTGCCCGCCTGATCCGCATCGCGGATGACCTGCCGATCGTAAGCACAGTAAATCGTCTGCTTGGTTTTGTGTTTGGAGCAGTGTCCGGACTCTTGGTCGTGTGGACAATTCTTGCCATTCTCGGTGGCGTGCAGGAATACTCTTGGGCAGTTCAGATCGTAAAAGCAGCAAGAGCCAATTCCGTCGTCATGTGGCTGCAAAGTTACAGCCCGATCATGATCATATTGAAGATGATGGATTTTCCGGTGATATAATGCGAGACTATACTTTCTCTCTTCGGCGCCGCTTGCGCTTAGGAGAACACACGTAGCAGTGCGTGAGGGCTGTGATACGCCCTCTACGCGCTGACGGTGTTCTAAACGCCTGTGAGAGAAAGTATAGTCTCATTTAAAATCCCACAATAATACTATTATAATAAAAAAGAGAGAACGGTTTTCTAGTGGTTAATAAATAATTATTCTAGCGATTCCCACGGCTCGCAACTAAAACGTTTTTATATAATTTTTGTTTTTTATATTGTAGTTTCATTTAAAATGAGACTGTGATTTCTTTATGAGGTGTTTAGAACACCGTCAGTATGCAGAGGGCGTGTTTCAGCCCTCGCATACTGCTACGTGTGTTCTGTAAGCGCGAGCGGCACCGAAGAGAGAAATCACAGTCTTATTTCAAATAGGGATTATACAAAAAAAAGAAAAAATTTTAAAAAACACCCTTGACAAACCCTTGCAAGGGTGTTATCTTTATCTTAGTCAATGATTAGCACTCGTACTTGATGAGTGCTAACAAGACAAAAAGGGAGTGATGATATGGAACTGGATGAAAGAAAACAAAAGATTTTGGAGGCCATTATTCACAACTATATGGAAAGTGGTGAACCGGTTGGCTCCCGAACCGTATCCAAGTTTACCGATTTGAATTTAAGTTCTGCGACGATCCGCAATGAGATGGCAGATCTCGAGGAGATGGGTTACATTTTACAGCCTCACACGTCAGCAGGAAGAATCCCTTCGGACAAAGCATATCGGCTTTACGTAGATACGGTGCTTCGCAACCAAGAAAAAGAAGTGGACGATGCGAAAGGGATTTTGATCGAAAAGGCAGACAAGATCGATCTTCTTTTACAGCAGGTAGCAAAACTGCTTGCAGAAAATACCAATTACACGACGATGGTTTCCAAACCCCGTTATGAACACAAGAAGATCAAATTCATACAATTGAATCAGATATCCGATTCGCAGATCCTTGTGATCGTAGTTTTGGATAACAATCATGTAAACAACAAATTTATTAATCTGGCAGCACCAATCGAGGACAATGTTCTGGCTCAGTTGAATTTTATGATCAATGCCGCACTTAATGGACTGGACGTCACAGAGATCAATATGGCGATCATGCAGCAGATCAAAGAAAAAGCCGGTGAATACGGTGAACTTGCTTCGAGCATATTAGACTGTATCGGAGAGGCGCTGAGTGATGAAGAGACGTCGGAGGTATATACTTCCGGGGCGACGAACATTTTAAAATATCCGGAACTGAGTGATAAGGAAAAGATGGTTGATCTCCTTTCCACGTTCGAAGAAAAGCAGAGACTGGAAGCCTGGGTCAATGACGAGGCGACCGATCCGGAAGAACATGGAATTCAGGTATATATCGGTGAAGAATCACCGGTCGCATCCATGCGTGACTGTTCCGTGGTTACGGCAACATACCAGATCAAAGAAGGTGTGTATGGCAAGATAGGAATTGTCGGACCAAAACGTATGGATTATGAAAAAGTGGTTGGCACATTGGAAAGCTGCATGCAGCAGCTGGATGATATATTTAAATCAAGACATAGTGACAAAGCAGAGTTGATGGAGAAAGGCGGTACAAAATGGCAGAAGAGACAAAGAAAGCCGAGCAGGCGGAAACGCCGGAAACCGAAAAAGAAACTGTAGCCAAAGAGACACAGGCGCAGGAACAAACCGTAGAGGAAACGCCGGCAAAGGCAGAAGAAAAAAAAGAAAAGAAAAATCCAAAAAGAAAGATAAGAAGGATGAAAAGATTGAAGAGTTAAATGACAGACTTCTCCGTAATATGGCAGAGTTTGAAAACTTCAGAAATCGTTCCGAAAAAGAAAAAGCAGCAAAATTTGACATGGGTGCCAAAAATGTTGTGGAAAAAGTTCTTCCTATCCTAGATAATTTTGAACGAGGATTGGCAGCTGTTCCGGAAGAGGAACAGGACAATGCCTTCGTAAAAGGAATGGAAGCAGTTTACAAACAGTTTACTACGGTACTTGAAGAAATTGGAGTTACTCCGATCGAAGCCGTCGGAAAAGAATTTGATCCAAATCTTCACAATGCGGTAATGCATGACGAAGATGAGACCAAAGAGGCAAACATCATTTCTGAAGAATTTCAGAAAGGCTATATGTATAAAGACAGCGTCGTGAGACACAGTATGGTTAAGGTAGTAAACTAACAGAATTTATTTTGGAGGTAATTATTATGAGTAAAATTATTGGAATTGACTTAGGAACAACAAACAGCTGTGTAGCTGTTATGGAAGGTGGAAAACCAGTCGTTATCGCAAATGCAGAAGGTGCACGTACAACACCATCTGTTGTAGCATTTACAAAAAATGGAGAGCGTTTGATCGGTGAACCCGCAAAACGCCAGGCAGTAACCAATGCAGATAATACAATTTCTTCCATTAAAAGACATATGGGTACCGATTATCGTGCCGATATCGAAGGAAAGAAGTACTCTCCGCAGGAGATCTCCGCTATGATCCTTCAGAAACTGAAAGGCGATGCAGAGAATTATCTTGGTGGCGAAAAAGTAACAGAAGCAGTTATCACAGTTCCGGCTTACTTCAATGACGCACAGCGTCAGGCAACCAAAGATGCCGGTAAAATCGCAGGTCTTGATGTAAAACGTATCATCAACGAGCCTACCGCAGCAGCGCTTGCGTATGGTATTGATAAAGAAAACGATCAGAAGATCATGGTATATGACCTTGGCGGTGGTACATTCGATGTATCCATTATCGAGATCGGTGACGGTGTCATCGAAGTATTGTCAACATCCGGAGATAACCGTCTTGGTGGTGATGACTTCGATAACAAGCTCTGCGATTACATGGTAGCGAATTTAAGAAAACAGAAGGCATCGACCTTTCCGGTGATAAAATGGCGATGCAGCGTTTGAAAGAAGCTGCTGAGAAAGCAAAGAAAGAGCTTTCTTCCGCAACAACGACAAATATCAACCTTCCATTTATCACAGCAACACAGGAAGGACCAAAACATTTTGATATGAACCTGACACGTGCAAAATTCGATGAATTGACAGCAGATTTGGTAGAGAGAACTGCCACTCCTGTAAACAATGCATTGAAAGATGCCGGAATTACTGCTTCTGAACTTAGCAAAGTTCTTTTGGTTGGTGGTTCCACACGTATCCCGGCCGTACAGGACAAAGTAAAACAGTTGACAGGACATGAGCCAAATAAATCTTTGAACCCGGATGAGTGTGTAGCATTGGGTGCTTCCATTCAGGGTGGTAAACTTGCCGGAGATACCGGTGCCGGCGATATCCTTCTTCTGGATGTTACCCCACTTTCTCTTGCTATCGAGACAATGGGCGGTGTAGCTACCAAATTGATCGAAAGAAATACAACAATTCCTACGAAGAAGAGCCAGATCTTCTCTACCGCAGCCGATAATCAGACCGCAGTAGACATCAACGTAGTACAGGGTGAAAGACAGTTTGCCCGCGACAATAAATCTCTTGGACAGTTCCGTCTGGATGGCATTCCACCGGCAATGCGTGGAGTACCTCAGATCGAGGTTACCTTTGATATCGATGCCAACGGTATCGTAAATGTATCTGCAAAAGACCTGGGAACAGGAAAAGAGCAGCACATCACCATCACAGCAGGATCCAACCTGTCCGATGATGATATCGATAAAGCAGTCAAAGAAGCCGCTGAGTTCGAAGCTCAGGATAAGAAACGCAAAGAGGGCATCGATACCCGCAACGAAGCAGACAGCATGGTATTCCAGACAGAGAAAGCACTCAATGAAGTGGGTGACAAAGTAGATGCTTCGGAGAAAGAAAAAGTTCAGGCTGAGATTGACAAAGTAAAAGCAATTCTTGAGAGAACACAGCCAGAGTCTATGACAGATGCTGATATCGAAGAATTGAAAGCAGCAAAAGAATCCTTGATGACAAACTCACAGCAGGTATTTGCTAAGATGTATGAGCAGGCACAGCAGGCAGCTGGCGGCGCTCAGGGTGCAGCTGGTCCGGACATGGGAGCAGCAGGACAGCAGACAGCAGATAACGGCGGAGACGACGTTGTCGATGGAGATTTCAGAGAACTGTAATCAACCTTGATAGATTCCGATGTTACGGCTCGTACTCTGGTGCGGGTCGTACTGTCGGTTATAACGTAGAGTGAGTGAATGGAGGATAAAAATGGCTGATAAGCGTGATTATTATGAGGTATTAGGGGTAGACCGCAATGCGGATGATGCTACCCTGAAACGTGCCTATAGAAAATTGGCAAAAAAATATCACCCTGATACAAATCCCGGCGATAAAGATGCCGAAGCAAAATTTAAAGAAGCATCCGAAGCGTATTCCGTATTGAGCGACCCGGATAAGAGACGTCAGTATGATCAATTTGGTCACTCTGCGTTTGAAAATGGTGCTGGCGGAGCCGGCGGCTTCGACTTTTCCGGTATGGATATGGGCGATATTTTTGGCGACATATTCGGCGACTTCTTTGGCGGCGGAGCCAGAAGACGCGATCCCAATGCACCGACAAGAGGTGCGAACATCCGCGCGCAGGTCCGCATCACATTGGAAGAGGCCTGCTTTGGCGTAGAAAAAGAACTGGAACTGACATTGAAAGACGAATGCCAGACCTGTCACGGAACCGGAGCCAAACCGGGAACTTCACCGGAAACCTGTGCTACCTGCGGTGGTAAAGGTCAGGTGGTGACATCCCAGAAATCCTTATTTGGTATGGTACAGAATGTATCCACATGTCCACATTGTCATGGTACCGGAAAAGTGGTCAAGGACAAATGTTCCGACTGCCACGGAACCGGTTACATTGCAAGCAAAAGAAGATCCAGGTATCGATCCCGGCAGGAATCGACCATGGACAGAGTGTACGTATCCGTGGAAAGGGCGAGCCGGGAACCAACGGCGGAGCACGCGGCGACCTTCTCGTAGAAGTATATGTACAGCCGCATGAAGAATTTGAACGCCATGACTACGACCTGTATTCTGAAGTGAAGATTTCTTATCCGAAAGCCGTACTCGGTGGCGAAGTAACGGTAAAAACCATCGACGGAGAAGTGGCATGTACGATCAAACCGGGTACCCAGACCGGAACGCGTATGCGTCTGCGCGGCAAAGGAGTACCTTCCCTGCGCAACAAAAAAACTGCGCGGTAACCATTATGTGGACTTCGTTGTCGATGTCCCGACATCTGTTACCAAGGAGCAGAAAAAACTGTTGCAGCAGTTAGAAGAAACCTTTGACGGAAAATCAGGGAAAAAATTCAAAAGAAAATAAAAGGCGATAAATGTTATAAAGAAGCGTCGGTAGAACCTGTAAAGAGTCTGCCGGCGCTTTTTGTGGTTTTTGGGGCTAAGATGTCTTATCGCTCGTTATAACATTCATAGCCAAAGTGAAAAAATGGAAAAAAATTAAATATTTCTTTGGTATAATTAAAAATTGCAGTTAATAAGTTTTTTAGTATGTTGCAAATAATTATCAAACAAAGAAAAGAGGTCTTTATTATGAATGAAAACAAAAACACAAAATACTAAACCGAAAGGGAGTACTACGTCGATTAGTGGCTTTTTTTTCCTTGTGCTTGTTTTAGGGATTGAAAGCCTTCCATATAATGATACGGTAGTGCAGGCAGAAACCAGAGATCTTCCGTTTAAACTTGAAGATACAACTTATGGAATAAAAAATAGTAATATTAAAGCAAAAAATTAACCATAACCTCCGATAATACGGAAGTGACTCGAATAGGTAGTGATTTAACTTTTTTGAAGGAAACGCTTGAAGGTAAAGAAAAGATTTATGTAATTGGTGTCAGTGGTTTAATTTGTTCCTATGAGACATCGGAGGTGTCTGTTTCTAAGGTTTTAGACTGCTACAACAGAGAATTAGAAGACTCGGATGTTTTTTATACAATTACCAATTCGGAAACAAATAAGAAAGATCTGATTAATGCCACAAAGGGGAGGTGTATAAGTTAGCTGCATCTTCTATTAGTGCAATAACAGTTTGCAAGGAAAATAGGCATGCTTTTACTTCTATAGAAAAAGAATGAAAAAATACTTGGCTTTATTGTGAAGGATGAGGATACAAAGAAAATACTGAATTGTGAAGGAGAAAAATTATTGATTTAAAAACTCAAGATTCTCCTTTAGTTTATTGTGATAAGGAAACAGAAACATATGTGGTTAGTGATGAAAACGAATTGTATTTATGTTCTGATAAAAAGGTGGTTCGTCACTTAAAAATGAAGATGGAGACGGTGTTGTATTAGTGCATGATTATTATAACAGTATTTGTTATGGTGGATGGTGGGCTGTTGGTTTCTATAGAAAGAGAGGAGGTATAAGAGGGGGTACAACTGACAAAATAGCATGGTTGAATGCCAAAGATGGTTCTTTTAAAGTATACTTTATCCGCAGTGGATACGGAAAAAGAATGGGGGCATTATAGAATAATAAATATAACGGAAAGTGGAATTTATGTGAAGGAGAATGTTAACGATAATGATAATAATACACTAGAAGAAAATTTATATTATGTGAATGAAAAGGGAAAAACAAAACTTCCTTATAAATCTATTTCAGGATTCGTTGAGTTAAAAGATGGAATAGCTTTTTGGGGATGTGAAAGTGGTGGAACACAAAAGAGGAGATATGTTCTTGAAAAAGAAAAACAGATATATAAAACTAATGTATATACGCTTTGCTTTTTGGCAGGGGAGTTATGGCATTGAACGTGAAAATGTTATGAGTGGTTCTTATTATTTAGTCGATGCAATGGGAAATAGAATTAAAAAATTGGAAGATGAATGGATATCCATGATTTCTACTTCCGATAATAGGGAGAATTTTGATATTGCATACGATAGATTTTTAGTAACAGGACGTATTGTATATGATATTGAAAAAGATACGATCTGGGATTGTTTAGAAGTAAAAAAAGTGGGAGATAGCTATCTTGGATATGGAAGGAAGACAGGTAGTAATCTTGAGATAGTTAATTTAGATACAGGTAAAAAAGTGAGTGGAAAAAAGGTTGAAAATGTTTATGAAAAAGAGGATACAACAGTTGCATTGTGCAATGATGGATTTCATTATTTTATAATAAATACTGACATGGACATTATAGCTGAGAATGTTTACGATTTTGCAAAAACAGGGGTGTATACAACAGAAGATGGTATATATAATATAAAGGGTGAGAGGCTTCTTGATGAAAGTGTATGCGGAGCTCCTTTTTGGTTACGGCAAATATTCTGTATATAGAACAGGTACGTTTGTTGTTAGGAAAAAGCAAGATGATGAGTATGTTTACAATTATTGTTCAGAAAATGGCGACCTTATTTTAGATAAGTGGGTAGATTCTGTTGATTTTAACGATAAAATAGGCTTGATACTTGATTGGAAAACCGCTAGTGTGGTCAGTAAAAGCGGATTGGAGCTTATTTCAGTGCCTGTAATATGTAATTCAGACTCAGCAAGAATTGGCCCTACTTCTGCGTTTTTTCAAACCGCGGAAAATGAGTATTACATCTATAATTTAGAACCTCTATTAAAAAAGATTGACATTGGAGAAGTTTCAGAAATCCAATTGCAGCATGACGTTGACATGACCAATACATATAAGGACTTAAAAGATAATGCCTTTAAATATGAGGATGTAAAATTAAGTGGGATGAAAACCGGTTTTACATTGCCGGATTCTATACCGGTTATTGGCGGTGGCGAGGTTGCATTAGATTTTGGAATGGTTCCTGTTAAAATGGAAATGTCGGGAGATACGATTCGGGCAGGAATTGGGGTAGATCTAAAAAATAGCGAATCGAGTTTGTTTGATTTAGAACAGGAAGAGTGGAATACATTTAAGAAAGCGGTAGAAAAACATGATGAATCCATAAAAAATGGTATGTCGCTATTGAAACTGTCTGAACAAAAGGGTATGCTTCTATGCCGGCAAAGAAGAATATCAAAGCAGCAGTTTATGGATTTGTTGAGGGTGTGATGAATGAGGATCACCAAAAGGTGAAGTCTGTTTCTGGTCAGATTAATGTACAGCTTAGTTTTGAGATTGGAAAAAAATGGCAGGTTGCAGTGGTGGAAATTCCGGTTGTAATTTCTACTGAATTAGAACTTAGTTCTGATCAGAAAATCAATCTTGGACTTGACTTTTCAAATGATACGGTATCTGTGTATGCAAATGGTACATGGGATATTGTTCTGCCAAAAGTGACGTTATCTGGTGGTGTAGGTGTTGCGTATATCTGTGATGTTTCCTGCTATGGTTCATTTTCCAATACTGTTTCTATGGAGTCGGATAGCAGAAATGAAGAGAATCAAGTAGTAGTCCGGGATTATATTGAAGGGGAGGCTGGTGTAAGCGCATCGCTTTTAGGCAATACCTATCGCAAACCGCTTTGGAAAAGTGGCAAGAAGATGGTATATAGCAGCGACGGTAAAGAGGTAACATCCAGAATACCTAAAGTATCAGCGAAAATAAGAGAAAGTGATTTTGTAAAGCAGAAGGCTTCTTCAAGCAATAAATGGGATGGTGTGTTAAAGAAAGAGACAGAAAATAAGTATGCTGGAGTATTAGAAGAAAATGCTTATGAGGATTCAAACCGAAAATTGTAGTGACAGACAATGGAACGAAATTAATGCTTTTAATTCATTAGATGCTTCGCGGACAGCAGGAAATCAATCCGTATTAATGTATTCCGTCTATGACCAAAACAGTGATTCCTGGGCGGAACCCCAAATTGTTGATGACGACCATACAGCAGATTACTATTTTGATGCGGTTGCCTGTGGAAAAGATGTTTATATTGCATGGACGAACTGTTCCAAAGAAGAAAAAAGAAGATTCGTCAATTTCAGAGGTTGCCCAAAATTGTGAAATAGCAGTCAAAAAAAAATTTGATACGGATATAAATGAATTTAGTTCGACAACAGTTTTGACAGAAAATGATTATGCGGATGTGAAGCCTTCGTTAGCGGTTGATGGAGATACTGTATATGCTGCATGGCTGACAAATTCGGAGGAGATCTTATAAATTTATCCGGCAAAAATGGCGTGCGTTTTGCAACGTGTTTAGATAATGTCTGGCAAGAAGAAAGTAAGTTGGTTGAAGACGATTCGTCAGTGATTACATCAGCACAAATAGGAAAAGTGTCAGATGAAATTTGTCTTGCTTACATAACGGATAAAGACGGCAATGTTGAAACAGGAACCGATGGCATTTTGAATGTATTAAATGTACAAGATGGTGTCAACACGGTGGTAGATAAGGAGAGTGATAGTGTATCGGATGTTTCGTTTGTAAACATTGGCGGGGAAAACGTTATTGCGTATTCGTCGTCCAAAGGATATGGGTACACAGATAAGAATAACTATATCTCATTGATGGACGATATTACCGGATATACAGATTTTCAAATTGTATCAGGACAAGAAAAGGATTTGGTGATAGCCCAGAAATCAGTCGAAAGTGGAACGGAGTTGTATGCGGCTATTCTAAAAGATGGTAAACTGTCAACGCCTGTTCCTATCACGGAGCAAAGTAATTATGCAGGAAACGTGAGTGGAGTATGTGTTAATAATGAATACTATTTTGCTTATGTGCAGAAAAATTGTAATTTCTCACAAGAGGATATGCAGGTGGAGAGTAAACTCTGCGGTATGCGTTTTAGTGCCTATACTCAAACCGATATTAATTTTTTCTTCTTCAGAGGATATTACAGCGCTTCCGGGAGAAAATGATGAAATTGACGTGATTTTTGAAAATAAAGGTATGGATGTAATTCGATCCGGGAAAATTCAAATTTTACTGGATGGTGAAATAATAGGAGAAAAGAAATTACCGATGCAATTAACAGTGGTGATGAATTAAATGTAGCGGTTGTAGTCAAGTATCCCGAAAAAATTGAGAAAGGAGGAAAACTGGAATGCAGATACGTGGATGCTTCAGAAACTGTATACAATTCTGGTAATGAATTAAAGATTGGAGAATCCGAACTCGAGTTATCTGCTGTAAAGAAGAATAATTATGTTGTTGGCTATGTTAAAAACAATTCAGCATTTGATACAGATGCCAGAATTGATGTTTATGAGAACAATGCCGATGGGAAAAAACTTTATAGCATTGATACAGATACCATTGCCGCGAATGAAGTGAAACGAATTTTAATTCAGACGTCTGCGCTTGAGGAACAATTAGAAGAGAATGATAGTAATCTGTATATTGTTGTAAAAGGAGATGATGGTGAAAAGTATCTGTCGGATAATTATTCCTTTGTGGCATTACGTTATGAACCTCGCAATGATGACAAAGACGATGATTGGGATGGTTCTTACGAGGATGGCAAAACAGATAATACGGGAAATAAAAATAATACCGGTACGAAAAAGATAACGTTTCAAGTAACGTATCAAATAATAATACAACGAATAATACAACGAATAATACAACGAATAGTTCCCATTCTAATGTGACAAACACTTCAAAACCATCTGCCATAACAATAAAGAAAACGATTGGCAAGGTTAAGAGTGTTAAGGTAAAGAAACTGAAATTTACCAAAAAAGAACGTGTCACTGAAAATATCTTGGAAAAAGGTAAATAAAGCATCCGGATATCAAATACAGTATGCGGAAAATGCGTCATTTAAGAAAAAGAGAAAAACAAAGACGTGTGGAGCTAAAAAAGCAGACTTTTACGATAAAAGGATTAAAAAGGGGAAGAAGTATTATATTCGTATTCGTGCTTACCGGAAAAACATATATGGTAAGTGGACTGTAAAGAAGGTGGTAATTAAGAAGTAATATAGAGAAAGACCTCTGCATTAGAAATAGTGCGGGGGTCTTTTGAAAATAATAAATATCTCCCCTTTACATCCCTCCCGAAAGTGTTATGATATATACTATATGTTGTGGCTGGGGAAAAACAAAACACTATATATTTGCAGATATCAGGGGCGAAAGACGTTAGTTCCTCGATATCCTTTATGATAAAAGGAAAATACCAACGTGCAACAGAAAGAAAAGATAGGAGATGACAGGCACAGATGGGTAGTGTATGGGTAATAAAGCGAAATGGTGAAGAAGTTGAGTTTGATGCGGAAAAGATCAGCAATGCGATTCAAAAAGCCAATCATGAGGTGACGGATGATAAAAACTGACGCTTTTGCAGATTGCGGATGTGACAAGAAAAGTGGTGGAGAGGATTGAGAAGGCATCGCATGCCGTCAATGTAGAGCGGATTCAGGATTTGGTAGAAATTGCCATTATGGAAGAGGGCGGATACGAGATTGCGCAGAAATATGTGCGTTACCGCTATCAGCGTGAGATTGCGAGAAAAGCCAATACGACCGATGCAGAGATTTTGTCGCTCATTGAGTGCAGCAACGAAGAAGTCAATCAGGAAAATTCCAACAAAGATGCAAGCATCAATTCGACGCAGCGCGATTATATGGCGGGTCAGGTCAGCAAGGACCTTACGATGCGTCTGCTGCTGCCGAAAGAAATTGTAGATGCGCACAATGAGGGAATCATTCATTTTCACGACTCCGATTATTATGCACAAAAGAACATAACTGCGATCTGATCAATCTCGAAGATATGCTTCAAAACGGAACGGTCATCAGCGAGACAATGATTGAAAAACCGCATTCTTTCTATACCGCGTGCAATGTTACGACGCAGATCGTAGCGCAGGTGGCGAGCAACCAGTACGGAGGCCAGTCATTTTCCCTTGCTCATCTGGCGCCGTTTGTGGACATCAGCCGAAAGAAAATATATAAAGAAGTGGAAACCGAATTTGAGGAAAACGAACTGGAAAAAGACGAAGAAAAGATAAAGAAAATTACGGAAAAACGGCTTTTAGATGAGATCAAGCGCGGGATTCAGACCATTCAGTACCAGCTCATTACGCTGATGACGTGCAATGGACAGGCACCATTTGTCACGATGTTTATGTATCTGGATGAAGTGGAAGGCCAGACGCGGTATGACCTTTCCCTGCTCATCCGCGAAGTGCTGACACAGCGGATTCAGGGGGTGAAAAATGAAAAAGGTGTGTGGATCACACCGGCATTTCCGAAGCTGATCTATGTACTCGACGAGGACAATATTTCGGAAGATTCCCCGTATTATGCGTTGACGGAACTTGCCGCCGAATGCACGGCAAAACGTATGGTTCCGGACTACATTTCGGCGAAAGTCATGCGTGAATTAAAACAGGGGGATGTGTACACCTGCATGGGCTGCCGTTCCTTTCTGACGGTGGAAGACAGCCAGCGGAATCCGGATGGAAGCCATAAATATTATGGAAGATTTAACCAGGAGTCGTGACAATCAATCTTGTTGATGTGGCGTGTTCATCGTACGGCGACATGGACAAGTTCTGGAAAATATTGGATGAAAGACTGGAGCTCTGCCACCGTGCCCTGCGCTGCCGTCATGAGCGCCTTCTCGGCACCGTTTCCGATGTGGCACCGATTCTGTGGCAGCATGGGCGCTTGCGCGCCTGAAAAAGGGAGAGACAATTGATAAACTATTGTATAACGGTTATTCGACCATTTCCCTCGGCTATGCCGGATTGTACGAAATGTGCGTGCGAATGACCGGAGAAAGCCATACGGCAAAAAAAGGACATGATTTTGCATTGGCAGTCATGCAGAAATTAAACGACAAATGTGCCGAATGGAAGGCTGCTGAAAATATCAGCTATTCGGTTTACGGCACACCGATGGAATCAACGACCTACAAATTTGCCAAATGCCTGCAAAAGCGGTTTGGACGGATCAAAGGCGTGACGGATAAAAACTATATTACCAATAGTTACCATATTCACGTGACCGAGCCAATTAACGCGTTTGATAAATTGACATTTGAATCAGAATTTCAGAAACTGTCGCCCGGCGGTGCCATCAGCTATGTGGAAGTGCCGAATATGCAGCACAACATACCGGCGGTACTTGCGGTAATGCGGCATATATACGAAAATATCATGTACGCGGAACTCAATACGAAAAGCGATTTCTGCGAGGCCTGCGGATACGACGGCGAGATTCAGATAAAAACCGATGAAAAAGGAAAACTTGTCTGGGAATGCCCAAATTGCGGTAACCGCGACACCGACACACTGTTCGTTGCCCGCCGCACTTGTGGCTATATCGGAACTCAGTTCTGGAACCAGGGAAGAACCCAGGAAATCAAAGACCGGGTGTTGCATTTGTAAAAAATCCTTGCGTTATAATCCATAATCCATTATTATAGAAGATATTAACGCACTGACATGAGGACTTTATGGAAAAAAAAAACGAGGGAGTTTTACAGGGACACTGGGATTTGTACTGGCGGCAGCAGGGAGTGCCGTTGGACTTGGAAATATTTGGAGATTTCCGTATCTTGCAGCGAAAAATCACGGCGGCGTGTTTATTATCTGCTACATCATATTGGCATTGACATTTGGATTTGCGCTTCTTACAACCGAGATCGCGATAGGGCGAAAGACCAAGCAGAGCCCGCTTACCGCGTATGCAGCCATTCATCCAAAATGGGGAAAATTAGGCGTACTTGCCTGCCTGGTACCGACGATCATTTTGCCGTATTACTGTGTGATCGGTGGATGGGTTGTCAAATATTTCACTGTATTTGCGACAGCCAAAGCGCATAATGCGGCGCAGGATAGTTTCTTTAACAACTTTATTACATCGCAGTATGCACCGATTTTCTTTATGATGATATTCTTAGGAGCGACAGCGGCAGTCGTGCTTTGCGGCGTGGATAAAGGAATTGAAAAAAAGCCAGCAAATTTATCATGCCGATCTTATTGGTACTTATCATTGGAATTTCCGTCTATTCGCTGACGATAAAATTCACGGATGCGAATGGGGTTACCTGAACCGGACTTGACGGTTTAAAAGTATATCTCGTTCCGGATGTCAGCGGAATGACGCTCAAAGACTGGGTTGTAATCATTATGGATGCGATGGGGCAGCTGTTCTTCTCCATCAGTGTAGCGATGGGAATTATGGTAGCCTATGGTTCTTATGTGCCAAAAGATGTAAATTTGATGAAATCCATCAACCAGATTGAGATTTTTGATACCGTGGTGGCACTTCTTGCGGGCCTTATGATCGTACCGGCGATTTATGTATTTATGGGAATTGAAGGAATGTCCGGCGGACCGGGATTGATGTTTGTTTCCCTTCCGAAAGTATTTGACCAGATGGGCGGTGTCGGCATCGCCATCGGTGTCGCATTTTTCCTGATGGTGCTCTTTGCGGCAGTGACATCTTCCGTGTCAGTCATGGAAGCTATCGTGTCAAGTATGATGGATAAGTTCCATTGGTCGAGAAAGAAAGGTGGAATTATTGTAACCATTTATGCATTTATCGGCGGAATCATTGTCTGCCTCGGTTACAACTTGTTTTACTTTGAACTGCCGCTGCCAAATGGAAGCGTAGCACAGATCTTAGATATTATGGATTATATCAGTAACAATATTCTGATGCCGTCCGTAGCTGTACTTACTTGTATTTTGATCGGCTGGGTTGTGAAACCGGATGTCATCATCAATGAAGTAACGCAGAATGGAGAATACAAATTCAGCAGAAAAGGATTGTATATCGTCATGATTCGTTTTGTGGCACCGGTTCTGCTAGTATTCCTGCTGCTTCAGTCATTGGGAATTATAAATATTTAATGTAACTATTCAGGATCTTATGTATGGGAAGCAATGAATCGTCGTGCTTGCACGTAAGAGGCTTTGATTTCCACATAAGATCTAATAGGGCTCCCCCCTCCGCATATGAGCATTTTTAGCCTTGTCAAAGGCGGGAAAGACACGAAGTGTTCGAAATGCGAATGTGTGGAAGAGGGGGAACCTGAATAGTTACTATTTAATAACGAAAGGAGCATTTCTCCTGCGCAATCGGTAGGAAAGATGCTCCTTTTTGAAAAGGGGGAGGATAAGTATTTTAACTTTATCTTTGGTTATAGTAAGAGTATAACCGGAAGAAAAGAAATTATACAAACTGGGAAAGGAAAAATGATATGAGTAAAGAAGTTCAGGAAACCGCAGACCGGTTATTGAATCGGATCGGCGTATCGACATGCAGTTTTACGACAGTAAAAGCAGCAAAAAGAACATTGGAAGAAGAAGGTGTCGGCGTGCTTTCCATGCAGGAACCGCATTGGGATCTGGAGCCCGGCGAGACATATCTTGTCACACAGTCGGATTCCAGCTTGTTTGCATTTTCGATTGGCAGCCAATTTTTAGCAGAAGAGGCGGCAGAGACAGACCAGATGCTTCGCCTGGCTGCGGCGCACACAGACCATCCCTGCCTTTATATTAAAAAGCAATCCGGAAATAGACAGCAAAGGATATGGCAAGTTAAATGTCGAGGTGTACGGTGGTGCCATTTTAAATACATGGATGGACCGCGCTCTTTCCGTGGCAGGAAAAGTAGTTATCAAATCCGACAATGTATTTGAGCCGGAGGTGCGTATCGTAGATATGAAACGTCCGCTTTTACGATTCAAATCTTGCCATTCATCTGAACCGTGAAGTCAATAAAGGTGTGGAATTAAACCGTCAGAATGACCTTGAGCCGCTGGCTTTTGTCGATGGAACCGAAGTGGAAAAAGAGTTCTTTCTTTCCCTGCTTGCGAGAGAACTGAAAGTATCCGCAAGCGAGATATTGGATTATGAATTATATTTGTACAATTGTGATGCCGGAGATGTATTGGGCATTCAGGAAGATATGATCTCTGCCCCGCGGCTGGACAACATTACTTCAGTCGAAGCCTGCCTGCAGGGGCTTTTAAATCAGAACCGGGAAAACGGGGATCAATGTCATCGCCTTGTTTGACAACGAAGAGATTGGAAGCCGCACAAAACAGGGGGCAGACAGCGAATTTTTGTACCGCTTGTTAAAGAAAATATACCGCTGTCTCGGGTGGCCGAAGAAAAGGCAGAGACGGCGATTTTTGGAGGATTTGCATTGTCACTTGATGTCGCACACGGGTTTCATCCGAATAAACCGGAAAAATCCGATCCGACCAATCCGAATCCGCTAGGAAAAGGCGTCGTGATCAAACGTTCCAGCGCACAGAATTATGTAACAGACAGTGAAGCGGTGGCGACCGCAATGATGATTTTTGAAAACGAAGGCATTCCGTATCAGAAATTTGCCAGCCGTTCGGACGTTTCCCAGGGAGGCACACTCGGATCGATCGCTTCCAAATATCTGCCGATGAAAATGGTAGACATGGGAGTGCCGATCCTTGCGATGCATTCTGCCCGCGAACTGATGGCGGCAGCAGACCAGTATTATCTGGAAGAATTTGTAACTGCGTTTTTTGAACAATAAATTTTGAAAGCAACTATTCGGGACACCCCATCCGCACATTCAGTCCTGAATTGTTACGATAGGAGGAAAATATGTATTTATTAGGATCCCATGTGGGAATGAGTGGAAAAGATATGATGCTTGGTTCCGTGAAGACCGCCCTTTCTTATGGCGCAAATACCTTTATGCTGTACACCGGAGCCCCTCAAAATACAAGAAGAAAGAAAATCGAGGAATTAAATATTCCGGCAGCCAGAGAGCTGATGAAAGAAAACGGAATCGAGACATTTGTTGTACATGCACCTTATATTATCAATCTGGCAAATACCGTAAAACTGGAGACATTTCAGATCGCGACGGATTTTCTCGCGGTAGAATTAGAGAGAACCGAAGCGATGGGATCCGAGACGCTCGTTCTCCATCCGGGTTCTCATGTGGGCGCGGGCGAAGAAGCCGGTATCGCGCAGATCATCAAAGGACTGGATATGGTAATGAAACCGGATATGAAAGTGAAGATTGCCTTGGAGACAATGGCAGGAAAAGGCAGCGAGATCGGTCGTTCTTTCGAAGAACTTAAAGCAATTTATGACGGCGTGCGGTATCCGGAAAATCTCCGCGTGTGCTTTGATACCTGCCATGTAAATGATGCGGGATATGATATTGTCAATCATTACAAAGAGGTGCTGGAAGAATTTGACAGAGTTCTTGGGCTGGACCAGATAGCGGTATTTCATATTAATGACAGCAAAAATCCGCTCGGAGCGCACAAAGACCGCCATGAAAATGTGGGACTTGGCACAATCGGATTTGATACTCTGTACCGTTTTGTATCGGACGAGATTTGCCAATGTGCCGAAAATACTGGAAACGCCATGGATCAAACCGGAAGATGATCCGAAAAATCCGATTCCGCCATACAAAGAAGAAATTGAGATGTTGCAGAGTGGAGTGATGAAACCGTTGACAATTTCATGATTTCCCACTAAAATAAAGATAGGAAGTTAAAATTGAAGGAGGCTCTTACAAATGGCAAAGAAACCATATTATTTGACAACCGCCATTGCTTACACATCGGGAAAACCTCATATTGGAAATACGTATGAAGTTGTACTCGCCGATGCAATCGTGCGATATAAAAAGAAATCAAGGTTATGATGTGCGGTTCCAGACCGGAACGGACGAACATGGCCAGAAAATAGAATTGAAGGCAGAAGAAGCAGGCATTACGCCAAAAGAATTTGTTGACAATGTTTCTTCTGAGATCAAACGTATCTGGGATCTGATGAACACCTCTTACGACCGCTTTATCCGCACGACGGATGAAGAACATGAAAAACAGGTTCAGAAGATCTTTAAGAAATTGTATGAGCAGGGAGATATTTACAAGGGACATTACGAAGGAATGTACTGTACTCCTTGTGAATCGTTCTTCACGCCGTCGCAGCTTGTCGATGGCAAATGTCCGGACTGTGGACGCGAGTGCCAGCCGGCGAAAGAAGAAGCGTATTTCTTGAAATTAAGCAAATATCAGGACCGCCTGATCGAACATATCAACACACATCCGGAATTTATCCAGCCGGAGTCGCGTAAAAACGAAATGATGAACAATTTCCTTTTGCCGGGACTTCAAGATCTCTGTGTTTCCAGAACGAGTTTCAAATGGGGCATTCCGGTAGACTTTGATCCGGGCCACATCGTATATGTGTGGGTCGATGCGCTGAGTAACTACATTACCGGACTTGGTTACGATCAGGACGGAAACAGCGATGAAATGTTTGACAAATTCTGGCCGGCAGATCTTCATCTGATCGGAAAAGATATTTTGCGTTTCCATACGATTTATTGGCCGATCATGCTTATGGCACTCGGACTTCCTCTGCCAAAACAGGTATTTGGACATCCGTGGCTGCTTCAGGGCGATGGAAAAATGAGTAAGAGTAAGGGAAATGTACTGTATGCCGATGATCTCGTAGACGAGTTTGGTGTAGATGCTGTACGTTATTTCGTTCTTCATGAGATGCCATTCGAAAACGATGGTGTAGTAACTTGGGAATTAATGGTAGAACGCATGAATTCCGACCTTGCCAATACATTGGGAAATCTTGTAAATCGCACCATTTCCATGTCCAATAAGTATTTTGACGGAGTGGTTAAAGATGCCGGTGTTTCCGAGCCTGTCGATGATGAACTGAAAGCCGTTATCAATGCGGCACCGGGCAAAGTGACAGAAAAAATGGACAAACTTCGTGTGGCAGATGCCATTACGGAAATCTTTACCTTGTTTAAACGCTGTAATAAATATATCGACGAGACGATGCCTTGGGCACTTGCCAAAGAGGAAGAAAAAGAAACCTCGTCTGGCTACCGTCTTGTACAATCTGATGGATGGTATCCGTGTCGGAGCGACTCTTTTGGATTCCTTTATGCCGGAAACCAGCGAGAAGATCCTTGCTCAGATCAATGCGACAAAGGGCGAACTTGAGACTTTGAAAGCAGGAGAATATCCAAACGATACCAAAGTAGTTGAAAAGCCGGAGATTCTGTTTGCGCGAATCGATGAAGAAGAATTTATGAAAAAAATTCATGAAAAAGAAGCGGCTCAGGCAGCAGAAGCAGAAAAAGCTGAGGCACCGGAGGATGTCATTGATATCGAAGCAAAACCTGAGATCACATTTGATGACTTTATGAAAATGCAGTTCCAGGTGGGCGAGATCATCTCCTGCGAGGCAGTCAAGAAATCGAGAAAACTTTTTGTGCTCCCAGGTTCGTATCGGAAGCGAGGTAAAACAGATCGTGTCCGGTATCAAGGCTCACTACAGTTCAGAAGAAATGGTAGGCAAAAGGTAATGGTTCTTGTAAACCTCAAACCCGCCAAACTGGCAGGCGTATTGTCAGAAGGAATGCTTCTCTGCGCAGAAGATGCAGACGGAAATCTGGCACTTATGACACCGGAAAAACCGATGCCGGCAGGAGCCGAGATCTGCTAATAGAATACAAAGAAAACGGAGATAAAAGGCAACAGAGGAATTCTCTTCTGTTGTCTTTTCTAAGAATAATATGATATTTGATACACATAGTCATTACGACGATAGAGCATTTGACGAAGACCGCGAAAGCCTCCTTGAATCATTGGAAGAAAATGGAATTGGCAATATTGTGTGCGTGGGCGCTGACATGAAAAGCAGCAAAGCGGCGATGGCACTGGCACACAGTTATGAGCTTGCTTATGCGGCGGTCGGGGTGCATCCTTCGGACACCGCGCCCCTCACAGAAACCGATATGGAATGGCTGGAACAGGCTTCCCATGACGAAAAAGTTGTTGCCATCGGAGAGATCGGTCTTGATTATCACTGGAAAGAGCCGGAGCCGGAAATTCAGAAAAAATGGTTTCGCCGCCAGATTGAACTGGCAAAAAAGTAAATTTACCGATTATATACCACAGCCGTGAAGCGGCGAAAGATACGATGGATATGATATTGGAAACCCATGCGGCAGACTGTGGCGGCGTGATTCATTGCTATTCGTATGCCAAAGAGATGGCAAAAGAATACGTCGATATGGGATTTTATATCGGAGTCGGCGGTGTGATCACATTTAAAAACGGACGTCGTTTGAAAGAGACGGTAGAAGCCATCCCACTTTCACGTATTGTGCTGGAGACGGACTGCCCCTACCTTTCGCCGGAACCAAACCGCGGCAAACGAAACGATTCCACAAACTTAATTTATGTGGCACGCGAAATTGCCGCGATCAAAGGAATTTCCGAGCAGAAAGTAATCGAAGAAACAGAAAAAATGCCAGAAAGTTATACCGGCTGGATGAAAAAAACAGGAGGTGAATATGGAAAAATTAAGCAATCCCAAAGAGACCATACAAGTGCTTCAAAAGCATGAATTTCAATTTAAGAAAAAATTTGGACAAAACTTTTTGATCGATCCGCATGTGCTTGATAAAATTGTCGACGCGGCACAGATTACAAAAGACGATTTTGTGCTGGAAATCGGACCGGGGATCGGCACATTGACGCAGTATCTCTGTGAAAATGCAAGACAGGTGCTTGCGGTGGAGATTGATGATAAATTGATCCCTATTCTCAAGGAAACATTGCAGCCTTACGACAATGTAGAAGTGCTGCATGGCGATATTTTAAAACAGGACATTCAACAGATCGCAGACACTTACAATGACGGAAAGCCGATCAAAGTGGTGGCAAATCTGCCATATTACATTACCACGCCGATCATTATGGAATTATTTGAAAGCCATGTTCCGCTGGCAAATGTTACCGTCATGGTGCAGAAAGAAGTTGCGGACCGTATGAAAGCAGAACCGGGGACAAAAGATTATGGAGCACTGTCCCTCGCGGTTCAATATTATGCCAAACCATACATCGCAGCCTTTGTGCCACCGAACTGTTTTATGCCGCGGCCCAATGTCGGTAGTGCGGTCATACGACTCGACTGTCTTGCGAGAGTGCCGGTCGAAGTGCACAATGAAAAATTGATGTTCCGCCTGATCCGCGCTTCGTTTAACCAGCGCCGGAAAACACTGCAAAATGGAATTGCAAACAGCGCAGAGCTGTCTTTTACGAAAGAGCAGGCAGCGCGTGCGATTGAACAGACGGATTTGATGTAAGAATCCGCGGCGAAAAACTGGGATTGGAAGAATTTGCTAGATTGGCAGACGAATTGGAAAGGATGACAGAAAATGGATGAAGAAAAATTGACAATGGCAGATTTTGAAGATGAAATCAATGCCTCTTTTTTGTAAAGTTTCGCCCGGGACAGGCGATAAAAGGAACCGTTGTGGCAATCGATGAAGACGAGATCGCGCTTGATCTGCAATCGTATTCCCGCGGAATCATTCCGAAAGAAGAATGGAGCAATGACCCGGATTTTCAAGCAATGGATGAAATTCGCATCGGGGATACGCTGACCGTGATCGTTTTGTACGAAGATGAATCGGGACAGACCATCACATCTTTGCGCCAGGCAAAGAAGTGGCGGCGTGGGAGACGATGCAGGATGCGCTTGCCAACCACACCATATTTGAAGTAAAGATTAAAGAGGCAGTACCTTCTGGCGTCGTTACGTATCTGGAGGGAATCCGTGCGTTTATTCCGGCTTCCAAACTGGCAGCCGAATACGTCGAGGATCTGGATTCTTACGTCGGCAAAAAAGTGCAGGTACAGGTGATCACGGCAGACGAGGAAGAAAACCGCCTTGTGCTTTCGGCAAAAGAAGTGGCGAAAGAACGTCTTGCACAGGAAAATGCAGCCAAATTAAATGCATTGCAGAAAGGTTTCATTACCGAGGGCACGATCACACGTATCGAATCTTACGGATGCTTTGTCGAATTTGGAGACGGACTTACCGGGCTGGTGCATATTTCACAGATTTGCAATAAATTTTTGAAGTCGCCCAAAGAAGTGGTTAAACTTGGCATGAAAGTAAAAGTGAAAGTGTTGTCTGTCGAAGACGGAAAAATTCGCTTGAGCATGAAAGAAGCAGAGGACATTGCACCGGAAGTGGAAGAAGCAGTCAACGATTCGGAAGAAACCTCGATGGAATACACCGATGAGGAAGCGACGACATCGCTGGCAGGTCTGCTGAAAGGAATTCAGTTAGACGATTGACACGCGGGAAAAAGTACGTTATACTAATTCCTATACGAAAGGCAGGTGAATGATATGAAAAAGCGGAACAATAGCAGAAAACGACACACTGGAATCCGTTACACCTATCATTCACACTATCGTGCTTTGTGCAGCCGGCATATATAATATGAAAATTATTTCTATAAGAAAGAATCCGCAATGGGCGGAAAAGGCAAAGGCGTATTGTAAGGAAAAATGGAGTGATGTATACGGCCCATTTGAAGCGGCGTTGAATCAATGTCTGCAAAAAGAAAATGGACTGCCGGAAACATGGCTTATGCTGGGAGGTATGCAGCAAGATGAGATCAAAGGGGTTTATCAGTTATGTGACAGAGCATGTGGAGACGGTTGTCTTGCTTTCCCACGAAAAAGCCCGACAGTCATATCAACATAAAAGTGGAGTTTGGCGAGGGTGAGGGTAAAGTACCGCTGGATAATATCGCAAAGAGAGCCGAAGCGTACAAGCCGAAAGAGCGAGTTACATACAAAAAATAAAGGAATATATAGAAACTAAATATGGCTTCAAGGTACATACTGCTTATATAGCAGAGGTAAAGAGAAGTCTGGGCTTGCCGATGTACGATGCTCCTAATGCGGTAGAAGAATTGAAACATCCTACAGCGGAGAAAGTGGAAGCAATCAAAGATGCTTTGAAATATTTTGGGGTTATTTAATAGGTAGCCTGTTTATAGAATATCACATGGATTAGTAAAGCAAATAAATGATGGAAAGGGTGAGAATTATGGGTGGAAAAGAAGCATCACGGGGATTTTTATACCAGGGGTTTGCTTCAGTATTAGATGCCTTAACTGATAAAGGTAACTGGGATAAGATATATGTCGAATTTCCAACATCAAATGATAAGGTTGATATAGCATTAGAGCAGCAAAATCAAATTGTTAAATGCATACAAGTAAAATCAACGATAAATACTTTTACCAAATCAGACATCAAAACATGGCTAGATGACCTTATAAAGGATATAGAAAGTCCTGAATATGAATTATTTTTAATCGGGCAATGTGATAAGTCCGCCAACACGTTTATAAAGTCAATCGAAAAGTATTATGGGAAAGTGCTTGATAAAGAAGCAAAATTGTCGCTAAAGGGGTTTGATACAGATTTGTTTGATAATAAGAGAATACGGTTTGTTATTTTGCCGTTTGAAATAGAAGTTTTAGAAAAAATTGTAAGAGATTCGTTGCATCAGTATATTTCAGATAGCAATCAAATGATGACGTTTGACCAAATTAGGTTTATTGCTTCAGCGACTGTAAATGACCAGATGATTTCTTCAACACATGGTAAAGGTATTGATAGAAAAGACTTTGATGAAGAGATGGAAAAACGCATTCTTCTTGTTGCCGATAAATATTCCTCTAAAAGAATATCTATTGGTGTGAAAAGCTTTACCCGTGGGGCAGAAAACTTGGAAAAAGACACAGAGAGTTGTTTATCATTCATTAATAAGTTTGATGGTCGCAATATAAAGGGTGAATACGATTGGAACAAAGATATTTATAGAAATTTGGAAGAATTTTTGCTCACAAATACAAGCAACAAGCATGCCTATCAAATATTTTTAGATACACATGCGTCTATAGCCTTTGCAGTAGGAAGAATTCTTGATAGTAAATCAGGTATCAACGTATTTCCGATACAAAAATCGTCGACCAATGGCACTGTATTATGGGATGTGAAACTGCCATCTAAAAGGAACTATACTAATTGGGATATTTCACACGAAAAGTTTAATGAGAATCAATATGATTCTGCATTAGTATTAAATGTCACTCGCAACATTTACGATGACGTGGTAAAATTCATAAAAGAAAACAATCTATCAATTGGACGTATCATTAATTGTACGCCAAGCGATGTTGGTGCCACAAATTTTTCGATAGAAGATGGGACACATGCAACTGCTTTAGCTAATTCAGTTTATAACGCTATTGGCAGAAGAAGCACTGTGGAACGGCGTGCAACACTACATATTTTTGCTGCTGCTCCAAATGCATTTATGTTTTTCTTAGGTCAAAATTCAGTTGGATTTGGCAAATGTATTCTATATGAATATGATTTTGAGCAAAGGAATTCTTGTACATATTCACAATCAATAAGTTTCAATAATTAAAGGAGGATTATTTATGTCTACTGTACCGTCATATTTTAAAGATTTTTTATCTAATATTCGCTTGTCTGATAATCAGGTGAATGATTTGAAAACAGGGCATACCACGTTAAGAAAAACGATTAGAGGAAGATGAAACCTTATCTAAGATTATTATTAGTACTTTTTACAGGGAAGTTACCGACGTTCCACAGCAGTAAAACCCAAAAACGGCAATAAATCAGATGTCGATGTAATTGTTGTAACGAAATTAGACTCTAAAGAGTATACACCAGAGGAGGCTTTGAATTTATTTGTGCCATTTTTAGAAAAAGCATGACAAAGACAAATATAGAATTCAAGGGAGATCAATTGGTATAAGTTTAAGTTATGTTGATTTGGATATCGTACCTACTTCTGCACCTGGTGAAAGCGAAACAGGAGTACTTCAAGATGAGACGATTATTTCGGAATATACAATTGAAGATTTTCAACAAAAGTTACTTACAAAATCGTTTAGTAACGACTTACTTAAAAGTGCATATAACATATTTTATAAATCAGATAACGAACCTCAATGGAAATCCGAACTGTTGCTAATTCCTGACCGTGAAGCGGAAAAATGGGATAAAACACATCCACTTGAGCAAATTCGATGGACGGTTGAAAAAAACAAGAATTGCAATACCCACTATATAAATGTTGTTAAGGCATTGAAGTGGTGGCGTAAAACACAATATCCAGATATGAAACATCCCAAGAGTTATCCGTTGGAACATTTTATTGGTGATTGTTGTCCAGATGATATTAAAAGTGTTGCCGAAGGTGTTGTATTAACTCTTGAAAATATCGTTTCCCAATACACTAATAAACCTTTTTTGGCTGATAGAGGCGTTCCTGAACATGATGTTTTTTTTGCACGAATTACAGATGAAGAATATTCTGATTTCTACGATACGGTTTGTGATGCTGCTAAAATAGCTCGTGAAGCTTTTGATTGTGAAGAATTATATGATAGTGTTTGCAAATGGAGAGAGCTATTTGGTAATGAATTTCCACCAGCTCCAAAGCCATCAAAATCTAATTCTTCAACGGGATTTACAACCCGTACCGAAAAATCAGCAGCCATTCCAGAAGGAAGATTTGCATAGATGGAGTCAAAACAAATCCTTGATAAATTAAATCAGGCTCGAAGGGCTTTAGATTCATTATCGCAAGTTGAGATAATGGATGAGTGGCAATTTGATAATGAATTAAATGTTTGGTATTTACACTTAAGTATTGTGATTGAATGTGAAACACCATATTTCCCTCAGAAATCTCAATGGTTTTTCGTTGTTGGATCCGAATACCCAAACGGAAAAATTAAAGTATATCCAGACGTCGAAAACAGTATAACGGTTACATTGTATCATCAAGCTAACAACTCCAAAATTGAAAGAAACGGATTGTGGAGAAAAGGAGCATTATGCCTTGAGGTGAGTACAATACCTAATTATCAATCGGAACCATATAGTGTAGATGAACGCTTGTTGTATCATACAAAACGAGCAATTTGTTGGCTCGAGTTAGCGGCAAAAGGAAAATTAGTTACAGAAAGCGAGCCGTTTGAGCTGCCCGAATTTTCTATGAGCAATATTTTAGAAATGCAGTTTGCTTTCTCGGAAGATGTGGTTACCTTCATGCAATGGGAGAGTGTCGAATGTCGGTATGGAATAGCAGAATTAGATGTGTATAAAAGTAAACCATTTGTATACTATGTTAAGGTGTTTAAATCGCTAAGTAACAACATCCAGCATTATACAGAATGGGGAAAATATCTTTCAAAAACAACTATATCACCTCCAATTATTGCCCCGTGGATACTTATGAATCAGATCCCAGTTGTTAATGAGTGGCAAGCACCAGAAACATTTGGCGAATTGTTAGTTGCCTGTGAAAAACAACATATTAATATAATGTGTATCCTTCAAAATATTGTCTCAAAAATTCGGGACGGAAAACGGCATTTGCTTTTAATTGGTTTCCCTGTTCCCCGATTTTTTGGTGGAGACCCGAGATAATTTCTTGAAAGCTCTGTATTTACCGACTGTATCATATGGCAAAAGGACAGCAAGAGGATTCAGAAATAATCAACAGGGATGGTGGATGCGTGATAAATGTGAGGTATTCACTAAAAATGCAAAATTGGATTGGATTGTTTCAGAAAATTGGAACCAACACGAAATATCTCAACGAGGTAAAATGAGTGACCTGTTACTAAGAAAAAGAATATTGCTCATTGGAGCAGGTTGCATTGGAGCATCAATCGCAGAAATATTTGTAAGAGCAGGAGTATATAATATTACTATTGCAGATTCAGATATATTTGAAGTCGGGAACTTATCCCGCCATATCTTAAATCTAAATAATATTGGTGAATTTAAAGAATTATCGGTATGTAATTATCTTAACTCCCTAAATCCACACGCAAATGTTAAAGTTATAAATGATACTCTTTCAAATGATGACTCTTTTTAAAACAAATATTGATTTGGATAGATATGATGTTATTGTTGATTGTACTGGGGAAAATAATGTACTTGATATTCTTCAAAGAACTAATTTTAAGAGAACCCATATTATAGCTTCAGTCTCTGTTGGATTGGGTGCAAAACGATTATATGTTACACTGATGAATGGTAACACTTTTAATTTTAATGCTTTTTATGATTTGATTTCCCCGTACCTACAGGCAGAAAAAGTCTTATATGATGATTACGACTTGCCAAGGAATGGAATTGGTTGCTGGCATCCGACTTTTCCTGGAAGAAGTGATGATATTTGGATTGCTGCTGCAACTTCCGTGAAGGTAATTGAAAATTACATTATATCAAAATCTCAAAAGACGCTTTCACTCATTTACGAGCAAAAAGAGAGCGATGGGATATTTGAAAGCTATGAGGTGGTGGAGAAAAGAGAGGATGGATAATTTGCTTTTTCAAGATAAGAATCAATCATATAGTGTAAAGTTCGATACAAAGGCTTATGAACAAATGCTTTATTATTGTGCTGTTTCTAATCCTTATGAAACAGGGGGCATTTTAATTGGAAATTATTCTTCTAACCAAGCAATAGCTAATATTTTGCAAATAACACCACCACCCCAAAATTCTAGACATTCAAAGTGTACTTTTCATAGGGGTATAGATGGATTGAAAAGAATTTTAGACTTGGCATGGGACCAAGGTCAGTATTATTTAGGAGAGTGGCACTATCATCCAAATGCATCGTCGGCACCAAGTAATATTGATAAAAATCAAATGATAGTTTTATCTCAAGACCAAAAACTAAAATGTCCAGAACCTATATTAATTATTGTTGGAGGTTATCAAGACAGTTGGAATATAAATGCTCGGTTATTTGTTAATAAGAAAGAAATTATTCTCAATAAGCGGTAGCACTAGTCATTTGATAAGACGCAGATTTTTGTGTCAAAGTATAAGCTGTACTTGTCGAGTGGGGAAGAATTATTACGAGGATTGAAACAGGAGTATCAATCGTTAGAAGCGGAAAAGATGGAAGAAGATAATGATACTGAAGTAATGGAAAAAGTAATTGTGCCACAGGCTGTTGCACAATTAGTATGGTGCAAAATTAATACCATCCATGATTTTGCGGGAAAAGGCTGCACGAACGGTATTAGTACTGTAAAAATATTGTCCAGATATCCGTAGTTTTGTGGGGATATAATTTGAATTTGTACGCACGTCGAAACAGTCTGCCTTCTGTCGAGAAAAGCCCAATAAATCAAAGGTTTCTGCGATTTTGGAAGAAAAATAGATGTGTGTTTCTGTTTCCGCAGAGTGATGATATAAGCTGAGGTTTACCCCAGGGGATAAGCTTTGGAGAACGGGAAATATACATTTTGGCGAAAGGATACTTTTTTGCAAAAGCGGTTTTATTAAAGGAGCGTAAGATGAAGGAAATTAAACAGTTCGCAACTCAATTTCGAAGAGCGATTGATTTGGCTTTGGAAGCAGGGGAGTTTGATAACGACAGCATATATCGCAGATTTCCACGTGCTTGCTGCGGAGATACGAGTGATGTGTTAGCTCAGTATTTATTGGATAAAGGTATCAAAACAGATTATGTCTGTGGAACATATTGGGGTAAAACGGATGGAAACGGACAATCTCATGCGTGGCTGTTGGTAGACAAACATATTATTATAGATATCACAGGTGACCAATTTAGTGGCAAGTCTACTTTTTCTTAATTATGACAAATCAGTCTATGTAGGTGAAGGAGATGATTTCCATAGACTCTTTGAGGTTGAAGACAGAGATGTTCATGAGCATCGTGGGTTGAGTGCTTTAGGTGGTTTTTGTGGACCGAGGCTGTGGGATTTATATAGGAAAATCCTTAAATACATTTAATCTTATGGGGATAAAACCGTTACCCCGCTTTAAAAACCTATTGCATATTTTCGCTATGCAGTATAAAATCAAAGTTCAGGGAATATTGAAACCGTTTGTCTGCTTTCAAAGAAACTTTGATTTTCTGCAGTTTGTGGGAGATTAAGGAAAGAAAATGGATGTGTGTTTTCTGGTCTTTTGAATGAAACATTTGAATATTGAAGCAGTGGGGTGTTTTGAAACTCTGCTGAATAATAGGCTTTTGCTAAATGGTATCGTTTTTGCGAAAATGTATGATACTTCCCGGCAGAAGCCTTTTTATATAAAAATAACTTGACTTCTAAATCTTACTGATGTAATATTTAAACAAGTGAAGCAGATTTCAATGGCAATTTTTTTTTGTTCTTAAATCTTACAAATGTAATATTTAAGAACAGAGACGTACATTGAAAATAGAATATGACCATATCAGCAAAGAAAAAATGAATGGAGGTCAATATGAAGAAAGGAAAAACTAGAAACAAGAGGAAGAAAACAAGAAGCAGGCTCCTATGGATTGCGATTGCTGTTATAGGAATGGCTGCGGTAATTTCTGCAGTATGTGTGGCAGGAATGTTAGCAACAAAGGGAAATGTCTGGAGGACACCGGAAGAACTTCTGGTGGAGTACATGAATCATATTCCAAAACAGGAGTATGAAGAAATGTATGCGATGCTACATATTGAAGCATCAGGAAATATCAGTCAGGAGGATTTCATAAAACGAAACTCGGCTATTTATGAAGGTATTGAAGTCCAGAATATGGCCGCCCGAATCATTGCATATGACGAAGAGCAAATGATGGTAACCTACCAGACTTCTTTTGATACAGTTGCAGGAACTATCAGCTTCGAGAATGAAGCACTCTTCCTAAAGGGCGAAGACGGATACAAGCTGGTTTGGGATGATTCCATGATTTTTCCTAATCTGACTTCTGCAGATAAAGTAAGGGTTTCTACTATTCAGGCAAAACGCGGAGATATTCTGGATAGGAATGGGCGTGTTCTTGCGGGAGAAGGTACAGCATCTTCCGTTGGTATTGTTCCAGGAAAGTTGGAAAACAAAGAGGAATCTATCGCAAAGATTGCAGAACTATTGGAAATCACACCGGAAACGATAGAAAAGAAACTGTCTGCGAAGTGGGTAAAGGATGATTCTTTTGTACCAATTAAAACAATACCGAAGGTTGAAGAAATCGAATTAATGAAGTATGAACCGGACCAAAAGGTACTGAAAGAAAATGAAAGACATGAAACATTGCTGGAGATTCCCGGAGTGACGATATCTGATGTTGAAGTGCGTGAATATACATTAGGGGAAGCGACAGCACATTTGATTGGATATGTTCAAAGTGTTACTGCGGAAGATTTAGAGGAACATGCAGGAGAAGGATATACAGCCAATAGTGTAATTGGCAAAAGTGGAATGGAAGGTCTGTTTGAGAAAGAACTGAAAGGGCAAAACGGTTGCCGAGTTTACATTGTAAATTCGGAAGGTAAAGAGAAAGAAGAACTTGCCTATATTTTAGTACAGGATGGTCATGATATTAAGCTGACGATAGATGCTAATTTGCAGAGTTCTTTATATGAGCAGTTTAAGGAAGATAAAAGCTGCTCGATTGCTATGAATCCGTATAGCGGAGAGATATTGGCTTTGGTCAGCACTCCATCCTATGATAATAACGATTTTATTATGGGACTTTCCAGTGAGCAGTGGACTGCACTTAACGAAGATGAAGATAAACCTATGTATAATCGTTTTCGGCAAGTGTGGTGTCCGGGATCTACCTTCAAACCAATTATAGCTGCGATTGGTTTACAATCAGGAGCAATCGATCCAATGGAAGATTACGGGAACGTAGGATTAAGTTGGCAAAAAGATGCATCGTGGGGTTCATATCATGTAACAACGCTTCATGCGTATGAACCAGTCATTTTAGAGAAAGCCTTGATTTATTCTGATAATATTTATTTCGCAAAAGCAGCATTAAAGATTGGATCGGATGAGTTGGAGAATTCTTTGATACGGCTTGGTTTCAATGAGGAACTACCATTTGAGATTAAGATGGCAGAATCTCAGTATTCCAATACAGAAGGCATTGAAACTGAAATACAGTTAGCTGACAGCGGTTACGGACAAGGACAGATTTTAGTGAACCCGTTGCATATGGCATGTATTTATTCTGCTTTCTGTAATGAGGGAAATGTAATAAAGCCTTATTTGGTATATCAGAATGAAGCGGAAGCTGAGTATTGGATTCCGGGTGCCTTTTCTAACGAGACAGCAAGTCGTGTATTGGAAGGAACAAAGAAGGTTGTGAATGATTCTAATGGAACTGGATATGCAGCCCATCGAGATGACATTCTTTTAGCAGGAAAAACAGGTACGGCAGAAATAAAGGCATCGAAGGATGATACTTCGGGTACAGAATTAGGATGGTTTGCAATTTTTACAGCAGAAGATACGGAATGTCCTATATTGATTATCAGTATGGTAGAAGATGTGAAAGGAAGAGGAGGAAGCGGATATGTTGTTAAGAAAGACAGCCTGGTTCTGGAAGAGTGGTTTAGCAGTCATTAGTTTTGTACTGTTGTTTAGTATTTCGGGGTGTAGCAATACACCTCCGGAAGAGCAAAAGCACATTAAATTTACTTTGAAAGAAAGGATGATATTATGGCATTAAAGAAAAAAAGCATTTTGCTGGTTATGGCATTTCTGATTGGATGCTTCGTGTGTGCCTGTGGGAAGGAAGATAGTATTACAAGCGAAACTCTTGAGGAAGATACAGAAGAGGTATCTTCCACGGAGGAAACAAAAAGTGCAGAGGAAGAGGCTACAGAACAGTGGGAAAAGGGCTACGACCTTCCCGTGGACGAACAGGAAGCGGTGGAAGCTGAAAATGACTGTATAGAAATGATGGAACTTATTTCTGACATTTATGGAGATGCAGATAAAGGAGCAGCTTCTAATGTTGTTTTGGAAGATGAAACAATTTTTAAAATGCAGAAGAAAATAATGGAAACAGGATGCCCGGTTGCTACATTGGTTTTGTATTCTAATATGGGAAATTATGAAAATGTAGATAATTTTCTCAATGAATGCATGGATGGGAAAAGCGGAGCTGTAGTAATTTACGAGATATGTGATGATGGTGGCGTAGGAAGAATGAAATTTATTTTCGATGGAACAGATATGTACATCGTAAGTACAAGAGGCGTTTGGAATGATAATAATACACCAGGAACATCATACATTTCTTACACCAGAATCAAAGAGTGGAAATATACGGATAAAGGGTGGTTTTGTTATGAACTATGTGTACCAGAGTATCCGGAAGTAACTGAGATGGTGGATGGGAGCTGTCTGATCAGAGTAAAGCCAATGACAGAGGAACAGCGTGAAATGTCTGAAAAATGCGTGCGTGGTTTGGGATATCAGGGAAATAACCTCTTATGTTCCAATTGGGATACAGAGCATATGGAAGAACTGGATTATAATGGGATGTATGAATATCTGTATGCAATGAAATACCAGGAAAAGTTTAATTCTGAGAATTACCAAAATGGAATACCAAAAGAGGAATTTGAAAATTTAATTATGGAGTATCTTCCGGTGACGGCAGAGCAGATACGGGAATATGCGGTGTTTGATGAGAAAAACCAGACCTATTATTGGGCGCGACTTGGATGCTTTAATTATGCACCGACTTTCTTTGGAACTTCTCTGCCGGAGGTTATCGACATCAAAGAAAATGAGGATGGGACAATCACATTAACAGTTGAGGCGGTTTGCGACATGGTCATTTGTGATGATGCAGTCATAACCCATGAACTTACGGTAAGGTTTGCAGAGGATGGCAGCTTTCAGTATTTAGGGAATGAAATTCTGAATGCTGGAATAATGGACATACCAGATTACCAATACCGGATTAAAGAATGATTTGATAATAGTGATGTTCTATGGTAATCTTACAGGCGTAAGAAAAGGAAGGAGGACACATGAAAAAATTAAAAGTAGTTGGAATATTGGCAGCAGTTGTATTAATAGGAGGAGTTGTTTCAATTCCGCTTATAAATAACCATACAGCCTATAAGGTGGAAAAGACATTATGTGAAATTCCGCTGCCAGAGGAAACGGAATTGATAGAGTCACTGTCACAAGCAGGGAAGCTGACAGGAAACGGAAATGGAATGCAGTATTTCGGAGCAATTCTAATTCGAAGTGACTTGTCTTTGGAAGAATTGGATGCTTACTATTCAAGGTACAGAAGTAATGAGTGGGAATGTTTGGTGAAAATTCAGGAAGGGCAGTCCATTGAGGGGATTGATCACGGGACACTACAATTTGCGGAAGAAATAAAGGACAGGGGTTATTACATTGTATATTCTTGGGGAAGTGGAAATTCTCTATTGGATGAATTGGATATACGTGGACACTAAAAACGAGATGGAGACAAATTATGAAGAAAATTTCTAATATATGTGGTTTTATTGGAATTGCTATATATGCGGTGCTGATGATTCGCATTTCAAATCTATGTCAATACGGTGGGACGAAAGTGGATTTGATTCCAATATTGATTTTGGGTGTTGTTCTTATAGCAACAATCATTTTTGGAATTGTTAGCAGTAGAAAAGAAGAAAAAATTGAAAAAGGTAAACTGTTCTGGGGGAAATGTATTGTAGTTGTTGCCCTGACCATTTTGTTTGGAGGCAGGATTATTTATTCGGCAATCCCTTATAATGGTGCATTGTCATGGAAGATTGACGAATGGCGTAACCAGAAGAAAATTGAACTTACTCATACCAACTTCTTTGAGACAGGTGTAGAAGGAATCTTGGAAGACATTGAGACAGAGTTGGATTTACCAGATGAACTTTATGTTCAAAATAAGTTCCAGCTTTCCTTTGACAAAAATGGTGAAATTCAGAGTTTTTATACTTATATGTATGGAAGATATGAAAATGGAGACGAAAATACATTCCTTATTGACTATGATGTGGATGCAGATTCAAAATGACTGTGTGGATTAATGGAGTTGCGAGCAAATCTTACGATGATGACATGAGATTACAGCCGATGCTTGAAATTTTGAAAAACGCTGATTACAAAACAAGAGTAAATAACTGGGCTGTGGAAGGATATGCAGACGATTATGAAATTCTCTATTATGGCAAGCGGGAATTTAACACAATGGAAGGATTTGTACATCTTCAAGGTGATGTGGATGGTGACGGAGTGGACAACACAGACAATGCCATTTATTCGGAACTGAATGGTGGAGCTGTTTATGGATATGAAGTCTCGCTTCATATTCCAAGTGAATCTGAGGTGACTCCGGTACGTTATTTTATGGAACCGGAAGTGATTCCATTAGAAACTATCATCGACAGGGAGGAAGAGCAGACTATTGATGATGCTAAAGAAACAGAATCCTGGTATGTAGATAATTCCAATGGTTCTGTATATTACTGGCTGTCTGAGAATAAAGAAATTGGATGGAGATTAGTAGTTACTGATGCGGCAGCAGGAAGCCGTTATTATGAATTGGAAAAGTCATCAGATGGTGGTGAAACATGGAATGTGATAAATGCCAATCCGTTTAACAACAAGATTGGCGTGGCACTGGGAATAGAATTTTACGATGAAAATCTTGGTGTGATTGGTGTGACAGGCGCTTCACAGGATGCCTCAACTTTATATGTGACATCAGATGGCGGAGTTACTTTTACACAGATGGAATTTCCAATGGAAGAGGTTACGGAACTGCCGGATATTGCTGATGAACTAGGATACACAATCGCAGATTATGATTACGCAGAGATGCCACAAGTATCCGATGGACAATGGACTGTAATCATCAAGTCAGAATACAGCAGTTACGAAGGCTTGAGATTTACATCTAACGACAATGGAAAGACATGGATGTATGAGGGATTAAGTACAGGCGAAGGTGATTTACAATAAGAAATAAAAGATACGGATAGTGTTAAGACACAAAAAATCGGGTAATGGTTGGTTATAGCTGTCCATTACCCGATATTTTATTTCCAGATATTCATGTCTGACAAGATAGACATGGTTATTTCAGTTGCGTTGCCTCCGGTAGCATCGCTGTCTGCACCAATGTTGGTAGCAAAAAGTATGTATTATCGGCAGTTTCTACAAAGCCAACAAACCATCCGTTCACATCTTGACCATCCACACGGCCAGTCCCGGTTTTTCCGTAGAAGGTTCCAGCATCGGAAGAAGAAAGGCAGATGGCATCTTTTACTGCATTGATGTTTTCAGGAGCGAAGCCGAAGCTGTTGTTCTGCAACTTGGCTAAAAGTTCGACCTGCTCTATTGGAGAGATCTCCAAGGAGGATTCCATCCAATAAGTGGAGAAATCACCACTCATGTTTTTGTTACCATATCCAATTTCTTGAATATAGTTGTAAACGTCAGAGGCTCCAAGCTGTTCATCTACTTTCTGGAAATACCAGTTCACGGAGGAGTTCATTGCAGACTGTAGGGTCTGATCCGCATTCCATGCTTCAAATGGATAGGTTTCTCCATTCCATGCAATGAACGAATTTTCTGGTGTAATGACGCCTTCTTCCAATCCGAACAAAGCATCGTATATCTTGTAGGTGGAGTTTGGAGCAACCCGTAAGGTGGCATGCTCCATGTCATGTATACTCCATGCATCGTTTTCCAAATCGTATAAAACAAAGCTGCCTTCGTATTCTCCGAAGTATGTGGAGAGGTCTACATAGGAAATATTCTCAGAAGAGGAATCCCATTGGTAGTGACCGACATCTGCTGCGTAAGTAGAAATAAAAGGTGCGAATCCCATGAGAACAACAGCAGTCAATAGGAATGCAGTTATGCCTTTTAATTTTTTCATAATTGTTGGCTTCTCATAAGATGCAATATTTATGATTCTCCGCTTCATCTGCTTCATGTTTCCGCCGAGGCCAGCAGCAAAAGGGAAAGGAGATAGGGATACCTTCTCTGCAAAATTGATCAGTGTATTACCATAATCTGCATAATCATCCTCCTCAAGCATCTTTAAAACAGAGGTGTCACAGGCAACCTCTCTGTCATTACGCATTTCTTTCAGAGCATACCAGACAAGAGGATTGAACCAATATATTACTCCGGCAAAGTTCATTAGATAGTTGGCAATAGCATCTTTGTGCTTATAGTGCTGTAGCTCGTGTAACAGCATGTATCGCATGTCCGATTCGTTATAATCTGAGATGAGATGAATCGGCAGATAAATACAAGGTTTCAAAAGCCCCACAATAATCGGAGATTTCAAAAATGCAGTACTGTAAACATGGAGATTTCTGTTAATTCCCATTTCTTTCATACATCGATGATATAGTTTTCGGACTTCCGGGTTCTGAAGGGAAGTGCAGATTTTTTCAAGTTCTGTAAGCGGATAGAGGACTTGATTACCAATATAATCATTGCAAGGATGCCTACAAGCCATATTCCAAATAGTATGTATCCGATGCTGGATGGAGTCTCACTATTTACCGAAAGGGCAAAGTCATTCATCCAGTCTGCATTTCCGGCTGGATTAATCCCAACAGCTTCTCCTATGGCGGTTCTGGTGCCAGAAGTAGGAGAACTTTTCAGGCTACTGAGCCACGAGAGGATTTGCGGAAACCCAATTAAACGGAACGGTATAAAAGGAACTACCAACAATCCAAGTAGCAGAAACCACAGATTATACTGCATCCGGCTGGATAGGTTGCCTTTGAATATCCGCTTGGCTATCAAAAGAATTCCGATGATACCGCTGATAAATACATTGCATATTAAAAAGCGTATCATAAAATCAGCCATGTTAATTACCTCCTTTTTTTGACCTCTTGGAAAGAAGAGAGCGGAGAGTGTCTATTTCCGTTTCGGACAGTCTGTCATTTTCTATATATGCAGACAGCATGGCAGTGATGTCTCCATCGTAGTATCGTTCTAGAAAAGAGTTACTTTCCTGACCGATGTATTCACTTTCTTTCACAACTGGAGTGTAAACAAACACCCGACTTT
>VOFH01000457.1_pt1:110000-300000 | contig 466000 bp, 661 predicted proteins | sample 5384091 | NCBI WGS metagenome assembly VOFH01 (sample SAMN12384727, study PRJNA508395) | human gut metagenome | isolation source: healthy gut G | host: Homo sapiens
GCTCAGTTGGGAGAGCACCTGCCTTGCAAGCAGGGGGTCAGGAGTTCGAATCTCCTTATCTCCATTTGATAATTAGTCAAGCAGCTTTGATCGCGTGAAATGAATGGCGTTGCAAATTTATTTGCGGAAGACATTCATTTAAGCAGGATATGTGAAAAATATCCGTGATGAGTACGCGGTGCGTACGAATCTCCATTAGATAACTAATTATCACATTGTACCTTGAAAACTACACATTGAACCTGAAATTAAAATATCTTATAAGTAAGAACAAATTTAATTTCACCGATAAACGAGAATCTATTTTTTGTTTATGAACGAGAACCAAGAAGAACCGTTGTTTTACGATACGCTAATCGTAAAGACAAAAAGGTCAAGCAAGAAAGAGCGCAGGGTGGATGCCTTGGCACTGAGAGCCGACGAAAGACGTGATAAGCTGCGATAAGCTGCGGTGAGAAGCAAATATTCATTGACCCGCAGATTTCTGAATGGGGAAACCCGGCTGGACAAACTCCAGTCACTGTATGGTGAATACATAGCCATATAGAGGGAACCCGGGGAACTGAAACATCTAAGTACCCGGAGGAAGAGAAAACAACAGTGATTTCCTAAGTAGCGGCGAGCGAACGGGAAAGAGCCCAAACCGGAATGCGTGCATTCCGGGGTTCGGACCACAGACGGTATTTGTTAAAGATAGCAGAATGGTTTTGGGAAAGCCAGCCAAAGAGAGTGAAAGCCTCGTACGCGAAATCTGAGAGAAACTAGTGGGATCCAGAGTACCACGAGACACGTGGAACCTTGTGGGAATACGGGAGGACCACCTCCTAAGGCTAAATACTACTTAGTGACCGATAGTGCATAGTACTGTGAAGGAAAGGTGAAAAGAACCCCGGGAGGGGAGTGAAAGAGAACCTGAAACCCTGTGTTTACAAGCTGTGGAACCACCTTATGAGTGGAACCGCGTACTTTTTTGTAGAACGGTCCGGCGAGTTATGGTTGCTGGCGAGGTTAAGAACGAAAAGTTTGGAGCCGAAGGGAAACCGAGTTTTAACTGAGCGCATAGTCAGCAGACATAGACCCGAAACCGGGTGATCTACCCATGTCCAGGTTGAAGCCGCTGTAAAAGGTGGTGGAGGACCGAACGCACATCCGTTGAAAAGGGTGGCGATGAGGTGTGGGTAGGGGAGAAATTCCAATCGAACTCGGAGATAGCTGGTTCTCCCGAAATAGCTTTAGGGCTAGCCTTGAGTTAGACACATGGAGGTAGAGCACTGAATCGCCGCGGGGGCGTCAAAGCTTACCAAAGCCTATCAAACTCCGAATGCCATGTTGCCGATGCTCAGGAGTCAGACTGCACGAGATAAGTTGGGTAGTCGAGAGGGAAAGAGCCCAGATCACCAGCTAAGGTCCCAAAGTACATGTTAAGTGGTAAAGGATGTGAGATTTCGAAGACAACTAGGATGTTGGCTCAGAAGCAGCCATTCATTCAAAGAGTGCGTAATAGCTCACTAGTCGAGAGGTCTTGCGCCGAAAATGTCCGGGGCTAAAACATGACACCGAAGCTGTGGAATCATTTATGATTGGTAGGGGAGCATTGCTAAAGAAACGAAGCAGTACCGTAAGGAGCTGTGGATTTTTAGGAAGAGAGAATGCCGGAATGAGTAGCGAGAAGAAGGTGAGAATCCTTCGGGCCGAATATCCAAGGTTTCCAGAGTAAAGCTGATCTGCTCTGGGTAAGTCGGGACCTAAGGCGAGGACGAGAGTCGTAGCCGATGGACAACAGGTGGAGATTCCTGTACTTCATATATTCAGAACTGTGGGGACACAGGCAGAGAGCCAGAGCCGGAAATGGAAAGTCCGGTACAAGCGAGGTAGTCGCACAGCAGGCAAATCCGCTGCATAAGACGAAGCCGTGATGTGGAGCGAACCAAAGGGTAGCGAAGCTGGTGAGCTGGCTGTCGAGAAAAGCCGCTATAGCGATATATGAACCCGTACCGTAAACCGACACAGGTGGATGAGGAGAGAATCCTAAGGCCGACGGGAGAAGCATTGTTAAGGAACTCGGCAAAATGACCCCGTAACTTCGGGAGAAGGGGTGCCTGCTAACGCAGGCCGCAGAGAATAGGTCAAGCAACTGTTTAGCAAAAACACAGGTCTATGCGAAACCGAAAGGTGAAGTATATGGGCTGACGCCTGCCCGGTGCTGGAAGGTTAAGAGGAGGGCTTAGGAGCAATCCGAAGGTCTGAATTTAAGCCCCAGTAAACGGCGGCCGTAACCATAACGGTCCTAAGGTAGCGAAATTCCTTGTCGGGTAAGTTCCGACCCGCACGAAAGGCGTAATGATTTGGACGCTGTCTCGACAATGCACCCGGTGAAATTGAAATACCAGTGAAGATGCTGGTTACCCGCGCCAGGACGGAAAGACCCCATGGAGCTTTACTCTAGCTTGGTGCTGGGATTCGGTACTGCATGTACAGGATAGGTGGGAGACTGTGAAATAAGGACGCCAGTCTTTATGGAGTCACTGTTGGGATACCACCCTTGCAGTATTGGGTTTCTAACTAACCGCCGTGATCCGGCGGGAGGACAACGCCAGGTGGGGAGTTTGACTGGGGCGGTCGCCTCCGAAAGGGTATCGGAGGCGTTCAAAGGTTCCCTCAGAATGGTCGGAAACCATTCGAAGAGTGCAAAGGCAGAAGGGAGCTTGACTGCGACACCGACGGGTGGAGCAGGTAGGAAACTAGGACTTAGTGATCCGGTGGTATGAAAGTGGGATTGCCATCGCTCAACGGATAAAAGCTACCCTGGGGATAACAGGCTTATCACTCCCAAGAGTTCACATCGACGGAGTGGTTTGGCACCTCGATGTCGGCTCATCGCATCCTGGGGCTGTAGTAGGTCCCAAAGGGTTGGGCTGTTCGCCCATTAAAGCGGTACGCGAGCTGGGTTCAGAACGTCGTGAGACAGTTCGGTCCCTATCCGGCGCGGGCGTAGGATATTTGAGAGGAGCTGCCCTTAGTACGAGAGGACCGGGGTGGACTGACCTCTGGTGTACCGGTTGTATTACCAAGTGCATAGCCGGGTAGCCAAGTCGGGACGGGATAAACGCTGAAGGCATCTAAGCGTGAAGCCCCCCTCAAGATAAGATATCCCTGACATAAGTCAATAAGACCCCTTGAAGACGACGAGGTAGATAGGTCCGAGGTGGAAGTACAGTAATGTATGCAGCTGACGGATACTAATAGGTCGAAGGCTTGACCTTAATCGGTTTGGAATGGTTTGAACAATGTGTAGTTTTGAAGGTATAATAATCCTCGATAGCTCAATGGTAGAGCACACGGCTGTTAACCGTGGGGTTGTAGGTTCGAGCCCTACTCGGGGAGTTAATAAATTAGAAGTTCTCAGATGAGTGTCTGAGGACTTTTTTGATACTTTACAAAAATGCAAGTCCTGTTTTTTGAGACAGGTAATGTTGTAAAAAATATCAATGAAACGGCTGATTGAAAGGAAAGGTAAATTATGGGAGAAAGATTAAGAGAAGCAGTTTATGGGCTGGCTATTGGAGATGCAGTAGGCGTACCATATGAATTTAAGCAGAGAGGCAGTTTTCGATGTGCCGGGATGATTGGTTACGGCACACACCATCAGCCTGCAGGTACATGGTCTGACGATACCAGTATGACACTGGCAACTTGTGCCAGCATTAAGAATATGGGCAAAATAGACTGCGAAGATATTCGCCGGCAATTTGAAGCGTGGTTTTATGAGAAAAAGTATACACCGTTTGGTGAGGTTTTTGACTATGGAATTACTTGCAGCCAGGCAATCGAAAATAAAAAGGGAGAAGAGGATGAGAGGTCAAATGGCAATGGTTCTTTGATGCGTATCCTTCCCCTGGCATTTGTTCCCGATGTAACTGATGAACAAATCGCGGAAGTGTCGGCTATTACGCATGCACATAAGATTTCAAAGGAATCTTGTATTATTTATGTAAGAATCGCACAGGAGATGCTTGCAGGCGTGTCTCCTCTGGAAGCCATAGAAAAGCATGTGTCTGAAAAATCAATTCTGCATCGATTACGATACATCGATCGGCTTGAAGAAAAGGAAATCCGTTCGAGTGGGTATGTCGTTGATTCATTAGAAGCGGCGATGTGGTCGCTTTTAACCACAAATTCTTACAAAGCATGTATCAAAAAAGCAGTTGATCTCGGTGATGACACGGATACTGTCGCAGCTATTGCAGGTGGTCTGGCGGGAATCCTGTACGGGATAGAAAATATTCCAAAAGAATGGCTGGATAAACTGCAAAGTAAGGAAAACATTGACAAGTGTTTATGGTAGACAGGGGCGTATATGGAGTGGGGATTTTAAAATTGTGGATTATAAAATAAGATTGTCAAAAAGGGTAAAAGATGGTAAAATATTATACACTATCAACAGAAATTATTCATAATAAGCAATTTTAAAGTGATTATTATGAAAGTATAATGCTTAAAGAGAAAAATAAATCCATTCGCGGTCCAAAGCTGGTCCACGAACAGATTTATTTAGTACATTATATCCAATATCAGAAAAAAAGTCAACAAAAATCAGAGGGGACTGGAATGTGGAGAACGGCATCGGGCATGGCTGAAGGCTTGAAAGTAGTGCAAAACAACATACGCATTTATACAAAAATTACAAATTAACAGAAAGCAGGTGACCTTATGAACATAATATGTTTTCACAATCCTAACGAGGAAAATGGATATTTGAGCAATTGGTATCTTTCAGATTTTTCTGTGGATGGCATCGAATTTACATCAATGGAGCAGTTTATGATGTATCGTAAAGCTATTTGTTTTGGGAACGAGGCGATTGCAAAAGAAATTCTTGCGTCTAAGGATGTTGCATATATTAAGAAATTAGGACGTTTGGTAGCCAATTATAATGAAAATATCTGGAATGGATTGAGGCAACTTATTGTATATGAAGGCTTACGGGCAAAATTTACTCAAAATTATTTTTTGAAGCAGAAATTGCTGGATACGCAAGATGCAATGCTTGCAGAATGTGCGGTAAAGGATCGCATCTGGGGGATCGGTTTATCTGTGAATGATCCGATGCGATTTGACATTAATGCATGGAAAGGAAAGAATCTGCTGGGGTATTCATTAATGATGGTACGGGATAATTTATAGAGTTTTCTTCTGACCTAATATGGCATTATTTCAACAAAACGCTCATTTTCACGTATGAACGACCATTTTACGTACAAACGACACTTGTTTCATTCTTGTTTGTGTGTTAGCATTTTTATATAGAGATAACGGAGAAAGTTTATCACACTACAAACAGGAGGGAAAATAGGATGCATACAATGTTAAAAAACACGTTGCAAATTTCACAATTAGCAACACAATACGATGAAGCAGCCAAAAACAGAAGATGAAATTTGTGAGATTTTAAAACTAACTAAAAGATAATTTTTCCAAGTCAGAGCCTACCACTCTGGCTTGTTTTTTACCCATTTTCCGACACTTTCCTCAAAAATCATAAAAAATTAAAATTTTTTCAAAAAACTTATTGACAAATAGTGATCAATAGTGTACTATAATGATAACAGTTATCATTATTAAAAAGAAACGAGGTGAGGATTTGGCTGGAGTGAAGTATAGTAAGCAGCGTGAGATGATCATGGAGTATTTAAAATCTACGACAGCTCATCCGACAGCGGAGACGGTTTACATGAATGTTCGAAGCGCAAATCCAAAACTCAGTTTGGGAACTGTTTATCGAAATCTCAAACTTTTGTCGGAGGCGGGAGAGATTCAGAGGCTTTCCTGTGGAGACGGCATTGACCGGTTCGATGCCACAGTTGCACCACATTGCCACTTTTTATGTGACAAGTGTGGAAGCGTGCAGGATGTCGATATGCCGCCGCTTGATGAGTTGGAGAAAAAAGCAGCTGAAAAACTAGATGGAGAAATCCATGGACACCAGGTATATTTTTACGGATTATGTGAAAAATGCCTAAAAGAAGCAAAAAACTTAGGATGATGGTTTCACGATTGCCATCATTGCTAAAAAATAAAATTTATTAAAGAAAAGGAGAAATTATTATGGCAAAATATGTATGTTCCGTATGCGGTTATGTTCACGAAGGAGATCAGCCACCAGAAAAATGTCCACAGTGTGGTGTAGGTCCTGAAAAATTCAACAAAATGGAAGAAGGCGAAAAAGTCTGGGCTGCTGAGCATGTAGTTGGCGTAGCAAAAGGCGTTAGCGAGGATATCGTTGCAGACCTTCGTGCAAACTTCGAAGGAGAATGTTCTGAAGTAGGTATGTACCTTGCGATGGCACGTGTGGCTCACCGTGAGGGATATCCGGAGATCGGAATGTATTATGAAAAAGCTGCTTATGAAGAGGCAGAGCACGCTGCAAAATTTGCAGAGCTTCTTGGTGAAGTGGTGACAGATTCTACAAAGAAAAACCTGCAGATGCGTGTAGATGCTGAGCATGGTGCGACAGCCGGAAAAATGGATCTTGCAAAACGTGCGAAAGCAGCAAATCTGGATGCGATCCATGATACTGTTCATGAGATGGCTCGTGATGAGGCAAGACACGGAAAAGCATTTGAAGGACTTTTGAAGAGATACTTCGGAGAATAATAAAATCAGAATGCAGACTCCCGGGAAAATTCCGGGGAGTTTTTCTGTCTTGAGATGGATTCAAAGTTGACGCAGGACAAACAGCCATGCTATAATTGAAACATTGACGGAGGTGACGGATATGGGGACAGCAAGCAAAATAGACGCCTTACGATGGCGCGTTTTGAAAAAGATATGACGCAGAAAGATTTGGCAGAGCGAGTGGGAATTTCCCGACAGACGATGAATGCCATTGAACGCGGCGAGACCAATCCGAGTCTGAAATTGTGCCTCGAGATATGCTGGGTGCTTGGGAAGAGTTTAGATCAATTATTTTGGGAAGAAAAGCCGGGAGAATAAAAACATGCTGAAAATAAAAGAAATTTCCTTGGCAGATGACGAGGAGTTAAAACAATGGATCGATACACCGGGGCAGGAGATTACGGAGGCTCTTGCTGTGGCGGCAGATCGAGTGAGGAGAGAACACTATGGGGACGAAGTGTACGTTCGCGGCTTGATAGAATTTACCAATTATTGCAAAAATAACTGTTATTACTGTGGGATTCGAAGAGACAATTCGAATGCGGACCGATACCGCCTGACAAAAGAGGAAATTCTTTCGTGCTGTGAAGAAGGGTATCGTCTTGGGTTTCGTACCTTTGTGCTGCAGGGAGGCGAGGATCCGTATTTTACCGATGACCGGGTGTGTGACATTGTGAGCGAGATTCATCGGCGTTTTGCGGATTGTGCGATCACGCTTTCCATCGGAGAAAAACAAGAGAAAGTTATCAGGCCTATTATGATGCCGGGGCAGAACGTTATCTGCTGCGCCATGAGACGGCGACGGAAGTGCATTATGGAAAACTGCATCCGGCAGAGATGAGTTTGGCAAATCGAAAAAATGCCTGTTTGATCTGAAGGAGATCGGATATCAGGTGGGGGCCGGATTTATGGTGGATTCGCCATTTCAAACGACGGAAAATCTGGTGGCTGACCTTCGTTTTTTGCAGGAATTGCAGCCGGATATGATTGGAATCGGACCGTATATCACGCACGGCGAGACGCCGTTTGCACAGTACCCGAGTGGAAGTTTGGAAAAGACATTGCGGATGGTGTCCATTTTGCGCTTATTGTTTCCTTATGCACTGATCCCTTCGACGACGGCGCTGGGAACGATTCATCCGGAAGGCAGAGAATTGGGATTAAAGGCAGGTGGAAATGTTGTCATGCCGAATCTCTCACCGGTTTCGGTAAGAAAAAAATACGATCTGTATGAAAATAAAATCTGTACCGGAGAAGAAGCGGCGCAGTGCCGTGGATGTCTGGAACAGCGGGTTGCGCGGGCGGGATACCGCATCGTGACAGACCGCGGAGACGTAAGAAGATAAAATAAGAGGGGAACGGCCTTTCGTTGCTGTTCCCCTTAATGTTTTTACTATTGTTCAATATCATCTAAGATGAGATCATAACGTGCTTTCAAAAAGTTCTTCATTTCCTTGACATTCGATGCAAATTGATTGCGATGCCAATTGTCGTTGAGGCCAAAATATCTTGTGTAGAAATCCTGCATCAGCGGCTGATACAATGCGGTCAGATTATCCAATTTCTGACAGCGGGTCTCGTGATCAAAATTCGTCGAGCCAATCTCTTTGATCGTGGCAAGGAATTTATTGTAAAATGTTTTATTTTGAATAACAGCTGCAAAAAGCGGATCCATATTTTTGGCATTTGTAAAGGATTTCGTTTTGGCATATTCTGAGCCGTTACTATACAATCCCATTGAAAACTCGGTGTCGTAAATCATATAGCGCCATTTTCCGTCAGCATATGGATTTCCTTCATCGACGGTGCGGGCACGCCATACAATGTAATTTTTACGGCTATTGTGACCGGAAGTGATGAGCCAGTCATTATTACCAATGTAAATTTCTGTCGCATAATAATCAGCGAAACTGTCGATATCCATAATTTTGCAAAATTCTTCGTAAACGGCATCATCCGTAAAATCCTTGTTTGCATAGCCCATCAGTTCTTCGTAGAGAGCATTGTCGTCTTTAGTTCCTTCGTCGAGTTCATCTTCTTTAAACACGACAACATTATCTTTATCCACACCGTAATTTTCTTCGAAATTATTGTCACTGTAACGTTCCGTCAGGTTGTAAAGCCCCCAATATTCTCCGTTCAGGAAGAGAACACATGGGCGGGCGGCCTGTGTGCCGTAAGCACGGTCGGTAATACAGCTTTGGATAAATACATCGCGGATCTTTGTAAGTTCCGTATCATTTCCGCCGTTGCGAAGCATAAAGCCTTTGTATTTTTTGATCTGTTTTCCGTCTTTGTCAACATCGCCCGGAATCAAAGCATATTTCAGATTTTTCTGTCCATATTCTTCACGCATGTAAAATTTAAAACTCTTTTGTCCGTACATACGGCTTGCACCGCCGTGGAGACGGACACCCATTGAGCCGAAAATTCGACATTTCCGGTAGAAGGATTAATGTAATCCATCGTTGCCTGACGTTCCCAGCCTTTTCCGGACTGCGTATAATTTCCTTCGTAATTCCAGTAAGCTTTGCTCTGAATGATCTGTTTGGCTTCTGCCGTCTTGCGCCATTCGTCATAATAGGCACCAAGAGCAAGAATGCCGGTGTTGTAGTCAAGCAGATCGTTTGGATCCATGACAAGCGAAGCGACGGTAGCGCCTTTGTATTTGTTTGCCATATCATTTCCGACAAAATAACTGTTTGTGATGACCGAGCTTGATGTGCCGTCCGGTGCAATCGCAGCGGCGCGGATAATGGTACATTTGTCCACTTCGCTATCTTCCGGGACATAATCGTAACCGCTTCCGGCAATGTCCATTTTCTTTATGTTTTCTTCGGAACACAATACATTCTTTTCGCCATTGCGGCAGGAAATCTGTATGCTTCCGGTATATTTTGCGGAATTCACTGTCGGTATGCTGCCGTCGGTGGTGTAGTAAATTTCCGTGCCCGGCTGCGCTGCCATATAAAGTTTGAAGGCCTCGTCGTACACACCGGTTTTCTGAGAGAGCGCCGGAGCGGATGGAGCACCGCTCTCATAAGGTGCCATGGAAACAAAAGGCGTTTCCGCCGGAACCGTTGTCGTCGTAACTTCCGGAGTCGCAGACGGGGAAGCAGATGGTGCAGATGCCGTTGCAAGAGGCGAGGCTGTCGCCGGTGCGGAAGTGGCAGGAATGACGGTTGGTTTTATTTTCGAATTTTTACGGTGACCATACAAACCAGTTTCTTTCCTGCTGTCTTTGCTGTAATCTTTGCTTTTCCCCTGCGAAGGGCCTTGACAACTCCTTTTTTTGGAGACGGAAGCAATCTTCTTTTTGGAAGATTTCCAAACTACTTTCTTTTTGGTTCCCTTTACTTTCAGTTTCTTTGTCTGTCCGACTTTAAGCGATATTTTTTTGCGCTGAGCCGGATCTTTGCTTTTGCCTGTGTATCTGCCGGTATCACAGAAGGCAGAAGAAGGCTTGCGGCCAGCACGACCGCGGTGGCTTTCGCCCATTGTTGTTTTTTTCATAGAAAAACCTCCAATTCATTAATAATGTCAGGCTACATCCTCCAAACCAATACCTGCCATAAGTATAACATAATACAAGAAAAAAAGATATAGCCAGTTGGGGGAAAATGTGATACAATGAACAAAGAAATAGCGGGAGAAAATTTGATGACAGAAAGGAAATGAGACGATGCAGGAAAAAGACGGAATCATGGTACGCATTAAAGATATCATCAATGGGGCGACGGATGCAGAACGTGACCGCAAGGCGAGTATGCAGGGAAAAATTGATCAGGCAGACCACGTGTTTCAATTCTTTTTGCTTTTGTTCGGACTGGGATTCTGGGTTGTTATGATTTTGAAAATGTTCTTATAGGAGAGAATGCGGATATGGAATTTGAGATTGGCAGTGTGATCAAGATGAAAAAGCCGCATCCATGTGGAGAGAATCGCTGGGAAATCCTGCGCGTAGGAATGGATTTCCGGTTGAAATGCCAGGGGTGTGGGCACCAGGTGATGGTTCCACGGAAAGTGGTAGAGAAAAATTTTAAAGGTTTCTTATAAAAAGTACTTGCTTTTGGAGATAAATCATGGTAAAATAAAATTCCGTGATGTAAAAATCATAATTCCTTGTTCTTTTCAGGGATTTATTCCCATTGAGAAGAGCCAGAGACCAAAAGGAGGTGCAGGCAACTATGAATAAGTATGAATTGGCTTTAGTTGTTAGTGCAAAAGTTGATGACGAAGTAAGAAATGCCACTGTCGAAAAAGCAAAAGAGTATATCACTACTTTCGGCGGTACGATTACAAACGTCGATGAATGGGGCAAGAAAAAACTTGCTTATGAAATTCAGAAGATGAATGAAGGCTTTTATTACTTTATTCAGTTCGACTCAGAACCGGACACACCTGGTGAAATCGAGCAGAGACTTCGCATTATGGACAACGTGCTTCGATACTTATGCGTAAAACAGGAAGCATAAGAAAAGGAGGAATCCTTCCATGAATAAAGTAATTTTAATGGGTAATTTGACGAGAGACCCTGAGATTCGTTATTCTCAAGGCGAAAATTCGTTAGCAATCGCTAGATTTAGTATTGCAGTAAACCGTAGATTTAGCCGTCAGGGCGATACCGATACCGACTTCTTTAACTGTACAGCATTTGGAAAGCAGGCAGAATTCGTTGAAAAATATTTCAAACAGGGTTCACGTATGCTGCTTACCGGCCGTGTGCAGAATGATAATTATACCAACAAAAATGGAGAGCGTGTTTACAGCGTTCAGATCATGGCAGATGAGATTGAGTTTGCCGAGAGAAAGAGTACAGCAGATGCAAATGCATCCCGCGGTGCATCCAATTTTGGCGGTGGAGCTCCGGAACCGGCTATGGCTGCAGATGACGATTTCATGAACATTCCGGACGGAATTGAAGACGGTTTACCATTTAACTAAAAAGGAGGTAAATCAAATGGCTTATAACAAGGGAAATGGTTCTGATTCTCCGATGAGAAGAAGAGGCCCTCGTAGAAGAAAAAAAGTATGTGCATTCTGTTCTGATAAAGAGCATGATTATATTGATTACAAAGATGTTGCAAAACTGAGAAGATACATGTCTGAGAGAGGTAAGATCCTTCCTCGCCGTATCACAGGTACATGTGCAAAACATCAGCGTGCTTTGACTGTAGCTATCAAACGTGCCCGTCACGTGAGCTTGATGCCATACACATTAGACTAATTGGAAATTTGATAAGCTCTTTGCAAGAGGAAACTTTTGCAGAGGGCTTATTTTTGTTGCGTAAAAATTGGAATTGTGCTATAATTTACGTTAGTATATTGTCGCCAAACTTCGTTTGGTGTCAGAAAAAAAAGAAGAAGCGCGCTGAGGCGCGCGCAGGTCATCAAACTTTGTTTGGTGACAAAATAAGGAGGAAGAGTATTGAAGGGAAACCGAATACAGGGAACACTCCGCTCGTACTTGCGGTGGCCGATTTTACTGACCCCACTGCTTTTGGTGATGAATGTTCATATCTATTTTGTGGATGTAAAAGCGGGAGCGATTATGACAATTTATGTGCTTCTGTATATGATCATTGCGCTTTTGTTGTTGTATTATAAACGGGGACAGCTGTTGAAAGATATTGTGACGTATGCGATCCGCTTCAATAATACGACTAAACGGCTGGCAAATGATCTGGATATTCCGATTTTAATTGCGGATTATGCGGGAAACTGTCTGTGGCGCAATAAAAATTTTGATAAGCAGTTCTGCAATGAGGAGACATCGGGAAAATTTGTAGTAGATTCGGTGATTCCGAATCTTACGCTGGATACATATCCAAAGACCTATGAGCAGAATTCCGAGATTCATTTTCACAACGAGGACATTTTTTACAAAGCGGTTATTCAGAAGGTAAATGTGGATAAGGTTACCGGTGAGAATGGGGAAAATCCGGAAACCATGGGACTTGGAGACAATTTTTATGTGTTCTTCATTTACGATGAGACAGAGATCGTACATTATATTAAGGAAAATAATGAACAGCGCCTGGATGTCGGATTGCTTTATATTGACAATTATGACGAGTCGCTGGAACAGGTGGATGAGGTGCGTCGTGCACTGTTATCTGCATTGATTGACCGAAAAATCAATAAATATATGATGAAGATTGATGCGATTACGAAAAAACTGGAAAAAAGATAAGTACATTTTCCTATTTAAGCACAAATATCTATCGTACCTGCAAAATGATAAATTTTCTCTTTTGGACGACATTCGAACGATTAATTCCAGAGAGGAAAGTTCGATTACGATCAGTATGGGAATCGGTACGCAGGGAGATACCTATAAAAAACGACAGGAATATTCTCATACAGCGATTGATCTGGCACTTGCCCGTGGGGGCGATCAAGTTGTCGTTAAGACGAAGGATAATCTGTTATACTATGGTGGAAAGAGCCGCCAGCAGGAGAAAAATACACGAGTAAAAGCAAGGGTAAAGGCACATGCCCTTCGTGAATCGATCGAAGTCGCAGAACAGGTTATTATTATGGGACACCGTCTGCCGGATGAAGATGCACTGGGAAGTGCTGTCGGTATTTACCGTATCGCAGATTCACTCGGAAAACGGGCACACATTGTTGTTAACAAAGTATCTGCCTCTTTGCGGCCGGTTGTCAATATGCTGTTAGAAAATGGGAATTATCCGGGAGATTTTATTATCAGCGGAGAGACGGCAAAGGAAATATTTACGGAGGGAACGCTGCTTGTTATCGTGGATGTCAATCATGCTTCCTATACGGACGAGCCGGCCCTTGTGACGATGGCTTCCAGCCTTGTAGTGCTCGATCATCACCGTCAGTCAGGAGAATCTTTTCCGAATCCGACATTGTCTTACATCGAATCTTACGCTTCTTCAGCGTGTGAGATGGTAGCAGAGATTTTGCAATATGTTGGAGATGAGGTGAAATTAAAATCGTATGAAGCCGATGTGATGTATTCGGGAATTATGATCGATACGAATAACTTCCTGAATAAACCGGGTGTTCGTACATTTGAAGCGGTCGCTTTTCTGCGCCGCTGTGGAGCAGATATCAGCCGTATCCGTAAACTGCTCCGTTGTGATATCAACGAATATAAGATCCGTGCACAGGCTGTGCAGAATACGGAAATTTTTATGGAACATTATGCCATCGCGCAGTGTGATGCCAATGGCTGTGAGTCGCCGACGATCGTAGGCGCGAAGATTGCCAATGAACTTCTTGATGTGGACAAGATCAAAGCGACATTTGTCCTTACCGAATACGAAGGCAAAGTATACGTCAGCGCGAGATCCATCGACGAACTCAATGTGCAGATTGTTATGGAACGTCTCGGTGGAGGCGGACATATTAACAGCGCCGGAACGCAGCTGGAAAACTGCACTCTTGCAGAAGGGGCAGAGATCATACGCCAGACATTGCAGCAAATGCAGCAGGATGGAGATTTGATATAGAAAATGGAGGTAATACGATGAAAGTTATTTTGTTAGAAGATGTAAAATCTCTTGGAAAAAAGGGAGAAGTAGTCAATGTAAACGATGGTTACGCAAGAAACCTTTTGTTTAAGAAAAACCTCGGCATTGAGGCGACCAAACAGAACCTCAATGATTTGAAACTGCAGAAGCAGAACAACGATAAATTGGAAGCAGAGAGACTGGAAGAAGCAAAAAACTGGCCAAAGAACTGGAGGAGAAAGAAGTTGTGCTCGCGATCAAAACCGGTTCCGACGGACGTGTATTTGGCTCTGTTTCGACAAAAGAAATTGCAGAAGCTGCGAAAGAACAGCTTGGCTATGAATTGGACAAAAAGAAGATGCATTTGAAAGATGCAATCAAGAGCATCGGAACCTTTCATGTACCGGTAAAACTTCATCCGAAAGTGACAGTAGAATTGAAAGTGGTAGTAAAGGAGAAATAATACAGCATGGAAGAACAGTTGATCAAAAAAAATTCTTCCACATAGTGCAGAAGCAGAGCAGTCTGTGATCGGAGCGATGATCATGGATCAGGAGGCTATTCTGACCGCATCGGAAATTCTGACATCGGATGATTTTTACAATCCGCAGTTTCGCACTCTTTACGATGCTATGCTGGCGTTGTATCAGGAAGGAAAACCGGTGGATCTGGTTACCCTTCAGAATCGTCTTCAGGAGATGAATGTGCCGGCGGAACTTTGCAGTGTCGAATTTATCAGTAATATCATCGCTGCCGTTCCTACCTCGGCCAATGTAAAATATTATTCCGAAATTGTACGTCAAAAAGCGGTGCTGCGCCGTTTGATCCGGGTGACAGAAGGCATCGCCAATGAATGTTATCAGGACAATGAAAACTGGAAGATATATTAGAACAGACAGAAAAACAAGTATTTGATGTCGTGCAGAACCGCGCAAGCAGCGATTTTGTGCCGATTCGCCAAGTAGCATTGGAAACTCTTGACAGTATTCAGAGCGCTGCGAAAAATGCCGGAGCGGTGACAGGAGTTTCTACCGGATTTTATGATCTGGATGCCCGCACAGCCGGATTGCAGAAATCCGATCTGATTTTGATCGCAGCACGTCCTTCTATGGGAAAAACGGCATTTGTGTTGAATATTGCAGAAAATGTGGCGATCAAAAACAACATAACGACTGTTATATTCAGCCTGGAAATGTCGCGCGTACAGCTGGCAAAACGTTTGATTTCCATGAATTCCCATGTAGATTCGCAGAAGATCCGTACGGGACAGCTGGAAGACCAGGAATGGCGGGATCTGACGGAAAGTACCGTAATCCTGGGAGAATCGGCTTTGGTGATCGATGATACTCCGGGTATCAGCATTGCAGAACTCCGTTCCAAATGCCGTAAATTGAAATTGGAGAAAAATCTCGGACTTATCATTATCGACTACTTACAGTTAATGTCCGGTTCGGGTGGCAATAAAAACGAGTCGAGACAGCAGGAAATTTCTGACATTTCGCGCTCGCTGAAAGCGCTTGCCCGTGAGGTTGACTGCCCGGTTATTGCACTGTCGCAGTTGAGCCGTGCCGTGGAAAAACGTGATGATAAGCGGCCGATGCTTTCCGACCTTCGTGAGTCCGGCGCGATCGAGCAGGATGCCGACGTGGTTATGTTTATTTACCGCGATGAATATTATAATAAAGATTCTGACAGCAAAGGAATTACCGAGATCATTATCGGAAAACAGAGAAATGGTCCGACGTGTACCGTGCAGCTCAAGTGGCTGGCGGAATTGACGAAATTTGCAAACTTAGACCTGAGATCCTAGAAAAAAGGAAAGCGGTGTCGAAGATACAAAAGTTTTGTCAAACGGTTTTTAATAAGATAGAACGAAGAGACTTGAAGTCCTTTCTCTTAATGTTATACTTGAACTAAGGGACAAGTATTCATTAAAGGAAAGGACTGATTTAATTTTATGAAGGAACCGGTACAATTATGTTATACGATTTCAGAAGCAGCAAAAGTGATGGAAGTGGAGCCGCATGTACTGCGCTATTGGGAAGAAGAATTAGGGCTTGATATCTCGCGAAATTCGATGGGGCACCGGATTTACACGGACGATGATCTGAAGACATTCCGCGCGATCAAACAGTTAAAGGCAAATCATGTAGCGTTAAAGGAAATACGTCAGCAGATTGTGGTATCCGGAGAAAAACTCCGTTAAAAAAAGATTGTGAAAAAGAATTTTGTGGCGATAAAATGACACAATTTAAGTCTATACTTTCTAATATCATAAAGGACGCCATAAATGAGAATACCGGCGAATTGAGTTCGCAGATCAGCTCTCAGGTTTCGGATGACATGCGCAAAGAGATGGATTATCTCGCACGCATGCAGGAAGAAGAGCAGGAAGCACGGTTTAAAAATTGGATGAAACCATTCGTACATTACAAAAAGCAAGGCAGGAGGCAGCCATCGCTTCGATGGAAGAAAAAAATCGAAAAAGAAAAAGCGTTTCTTTAAAGGCTGAGGGAAGAGCGGGGAACCTGAATAGTAACCGCTGAGTAAAATTTGCGAAAAATTTTTCGTAAATCGAGATTTTTTGGATAAGTGCTTGCATTCTTATTGTTTAAATGTTATAATGTTTTCACAATATTGCTGTGCATATTTGTCGGTTTTCACAAATATGGACGCTAAAATTAAAGGAGGAAGACTGTTTATGTTCTCAAAAGTATCAAAGAAAATTGTAGCAGCAACATTGGCAGTAGCAGTAACTGTTTCATGCGCTAGCATTGCTGATACAAAAGACGCATCTGCAGCAGCAAAATTGAACAAAAATCACTCAGATTGACTGTTGGTGGAAAAGATGCTAAATTGAAAGCAAGCGCAAAAGCAAAATGGTCTACAAGCAACAAGCAGGTTGCAACTGTTAAAGGTAAAGGTAAGACCGCTACAGTTACAGCAGTAGGTAAAGGCTCTTGTACAATTACGGTAAAAGTTGGAAAAGAAAAACTTTCTTGCAGAGTTAACGTGGCTGCACCTAAAGCAGGTACAGTAATTTATGACCTTGCAAAAGAGACAGGATCAAACTCTGAGACTGGTGAGTCTTGGGCAGCGCCTGTAAAATGTCCTTACAGCACATTTAAGTACAGCAGTTTCTCTATGTGGCTGTGCCGTGGTACATTCTATGATCCGGCAAACGGTGGTAAAGACTTCCGAGGTAAAAAGATTAACTGTTCTGTAACAGTTAAGAACTCCGGTAAAAACGACCTTGCTGAACTTGGTTTCTGCTTCAACTACACCAAAGGTGGAAATGACGGATCTTATCCATTTGCATTCCATGTAATCGACACCAAGATGAGAGCTAAACTTGCTAAGAAGGCTGGTAAGAAATGGTCTCTTGCGAAGGTTAAGAAAGACAATCAGCACAAACATGCAACAGTTAAAGAAGGAAAGATTAAAAAAGGTAAGACATATACTTACAACTTCTCTTTCACAATCCCAGCTGATGCTATGAACGGTGACAAAGATGAAGAGACAGGTTTGAACTACCCAATCATGTTCTTCATTCCTAACTTGAAAGACAACTCACCTTATCAGGCAGGTGACCAGATTACAGTATTGAAAGCTAAATTCACTGTAGCATAATTTGGTTTATCTAATCTAACTTAAGAACATAATCAAGAGGCTGTGCATAAAGCACAGTCTCTTTTTTGAAAAATAATTTTTTTCAGGAAAATATGTCCGTCCCTATTTCTCCGGAATCCAGATTTCGCCGGAGCAGGCCGGAAGTGTGATGTTTAACATGCCATTTTCCGGTGTTACGGTTTTGCCGGACAGTGCGCCGGTGTAGGAAGCAGCGGAAGCGTTGCGGACGGAAAAGAAGCTTCGTTTTCGTCGTTGTTCACGGTTATGATCACGGAAGTGTCATCCATGGTACGACTGAACGCATATTGGCGGTTTGTCAGCAAAAGTTCCTGGTAACTTCCGTAAGATAAGGATTTTGTTTCCTGGCGTACTTTGCTGAGCTTTGAAATAAGTTCCACGCGTTTTTGTGCATCTGCATTTTCATCAAAATCAGAAAGAGTAAGATGCGGACGGAGAGAGTCATCTGAGCCATTTTCTTTTCGGCCTTCGATTCCAAATTCGGAACCGTAGTACAAAGAAGGAATTCCCGGTAATGTGTACAAAAGAATGTGAACCGGTGTGAAATGTTCTTTCACATTTAATTTGGTATAAATACGTTCTACATCATGGTTGTCCACAAAATTGTACAATTTCAGAGATTCTGAATGATTGGACAACATTTGATGCAGATAATTTACGGTATGTGCAATCTCAAAATAATTGTGGTCGTTGTGACCGGAGAACAGTGCTTTGTGCAGCTGGTAGTTTGTAACCGAATGCAGCATGTCGCCACCGACCCAGCGGCCGTAATCTCCGTGGATCACTTCGCCCATAAGCCAGAAATCCGCTTTCACTTCATTGGCAGTCTGCCGGAGTGCCTTCATGAAATCAAAATCCAGAACGTCTGCGGCATCAAGGCGGATGCCATCGATATCAAACTCGCTTACCCAGAAACGAATCACATTGCAGATGTAATCTTTTACTGCAGGATTGCGCTGGTTCAATTTTACAAGCAGATTGTAACCGCCCCAGTTTTCGTAAGAAAAACCATCGTTGTATTCATTGTTTCCGCCAAAATTGACATTGCAGTACCAGTCAAGATAGGAAGAAGATTCGCGCTTTTTCAAAATATCCCGGAAGGCAAAGAAGTCACGCCCGGTGTGGTTGAATACACCATCAAATATAACGTGTACATTTTTCTTATGACAATAGGTTACAAAATTCTTTAAATCTTCATTGGTGCCAAGACGACAGTCCAGTTTTTATAATCCGTAGTCTCATATCCGTGACCTACCGATTCGAAGAGCGGACCGATGTACAATGCATTGCAGCCAAGAGAAACCAGGTGGTCAACCCAGGGGAGGCAGTCATTCAGACGGTGTGAGACACCTTCGTACGTATTTTGTTTTTCAGCACCACAAAGTCCAAGTGGATAAATGTGGTAAAAAATCGCTTCATCATACCAAGCCATAATATTGTCTCCTTTTTCCAAAGTATTTCTGCCGGAATATTCTGGCAGACAATCTTATTATACTACATTTTTGAGAAAAAAGTGATTTTAATTTCATTTTAATTAAATTTGTTATAATTCTTATATCATAATTTGTGTTTCGTGTTTCGTTGTGTTATACTGAAAGAAGAGAATAACGTTATGATAGAATGGAGGAAGACGAGTGAAGAGAAGGTTGTTAGTGGCAGCCGGCGTTGCATTTTCGATGTGTCTGACCGGATGTGGGATTCTTCCCACGGAGGAAGAATTTGATGCGGCTCCGGTGGTAAAAGAATATGAAGGTGCCAGTTTCAATAAAGTAGCTGTCACACGGGGAACATTGGCAAAAACCGAGGAAATTTCGGGAAATATAAAGGAACTGTCAAAGAAGATATTGAACCCGACGGCGCGAGCGTGATTAAGAAGATTTATGTCAAAAAAGGCGACCGTGTGAAAGCCGGGGATGTTATTATGCAATATGAACTGCCCGGAAGTGAAAAAAACATTGAAGGAGTCCAATGAGAAAATTGCGAAAGCGGAGCTGCAGATTAAACAGGCGAAGGAACTCATGACTCTGGAAGTGGAAAAACAGAAAAAACCGGTGGCGGAAAAAGCGGGATCGAAAATGCAAAAAATCAATACGAACAGCAGATCAAAGCATTGGAATCCAGTCTGGAACTTTTGAAAATGGATGCGAAGATTGCCAAAGAAGAGATCAAAGAGGAACAGATCACGGCATCGGTAAACGGTGTAGTGACATATGTTGACAGCAAGGCCGAGGGGACGTATGGAACCGAGGGAGAAGCGGCAGTCAAGATTGAAGGAAAGAAAAAGAACCGATTTGAGGCAAACAGCAAATATGCTTCGCATTGTAAAGAAGGCGACACGGTTACGATCGAGGTAAAAGGCCAAGAATACAAGGCGACGATAAAACGGGATAAAGAATCTACGGATTCCGTTTATTTCTATCCGAAGACAAAATTGAATATGGAAGACGGAACGGTGTGCTCCTATCAGGTGGTATTGAAAGAGCGCAAAGACATATTGTATCTGCCATCGTCGATTGTGTATTCTATGGGTGATAAACATGTAGTGTATTATGAAGACGCCAATGGTTTGAAATCGACAAAAGAAGTTTCGGTGGGCGAGACAATTGATAATTTTATCGAGATTACGGGCGGTTTGGAAGAAAACGAGCAAGTGATAGCGAATTAGGCGAAGGATTGGAGGTTACATAAAGTGAATAAAAAGATACAGATAGGTGTAGTCCTTTTGGCCGTTTCGATGATGAGCTGCGGCTGTGGAAAATCGGCTCAGAATGCCGGCGATGTACCGGAGCTGATTGAAGCAGTCGGCGTCGATATGGATACGGCGGTGGTTACAAAGATGGATCTGAGTGGTGTGACTTCATTCTCCGCGCAGATTGTTCCGAAAATCGAAAAGATGGCATTTCTTTCTTCGGGAAGTATTGATCAGATGAAAGTGTCGATCGGAGATAAGGTGAAGAAAGGGCAACTTCTTGCGACGTTGGCAGGCGGCAGTGGAAAAGTCAAATCGCTTAAGGAAGAGATCGCATCCCTTAAAGAGACCAATGAGGGGGCAAACCAACAGAGTGAGTACGATATTGAGATGTTGGAAGAAACTCTTTTCGATCTGAAAAAAGCAGTCAAAGGCTGTGAAAAACAGTAAGCAGAAAAAAATACTGAAAAGCCAGATCGTTGAGAAAGAAGAAGAGATAAAGATTGCGAAAGTGAAATTAGAGCAGCAGAAAGAATTGCAGCAGCTGGAGATACGCCAGAAAGAGGCAGATATCAAAGAGGCGCAGAAAAGCACGAAAAATTCAAAACTGTATTCGACCATAGATGGCGAAGTCATCAGTACGAGCGGCGGAAGCGGCTACATGGTACAGGGAGGAAGCGTGGCGATTCAGGTCGCTAACATGGATGCTCCTCGCTTGAAGACGGCGTATGTTTCTGACAGCAAACTCGCGAAGGCGAGCAGTTATGTGGCGATTGTTGACGGAAAGAAATACAAAGTGGAAGTCGAAGAGCAGGAAGTATCAAGACAGGATATCGAGATGGGAAATTATCCGAAAAACAGCTGGTTTGACTTTGTGGCAGATCATGTAGATGCGAAAGTCGGCGGTTCGGCGACGATCGAATTGTACACCGATACGGTCAAAGATGCACTTGTCGTGCCTGCCAATGCGGTGTATCGTTCCAAAGAAGAATCCTACGTTTATCTGGTAGAAGGCGATGCGAAGACCAAAACCATCGTAAAGACCGGAACGGAAACGGATGCTTACATACAGATCGAAAGTGGAGTAAAGGAGGGAGATGTAGTCTATGTGGAAGGTTAAATGGATCGGAATCCTGTGCATGACAGCGGCGGTTTTATCGGCATGTGGTTCGGAAAAAAGCCAGGGGACAGGAGAAGTGCTCCTTTATGAAAACGGCGAAGCGGCATCCGGAAGTGCGGTTTCCCAGGAAGATTACGAGACGACAACGGTTCGTCAGGAAACATATAAAGAAGAATATTATGATACGGCAGATCTTGATTACACGGATACGGAGACCATTTACATTGATGATGAAGATGCGGTCTTAGATTCCATAAAGGTGAAAAAAAGACCAAAAAGTCAACAAAGGCGATGTGCTTGCCGTGTATCATGTAGAGACATCGAAGACAAAACTACAGAAGGAAAAGATCTTAGTGCAGCAGGCGCGTGCCAATTATGAATCCGGTCTCAGCAATCTTCAGAATGCGGTGTCGCAGGCAGAAAAAGAACTGGCGACGATTAAAAATGCGGCAGAAAAGAAGATCAAACAGCTGGAGATCAAGAAGCAGAAGGAAGAACTTGCCAATTACAAAAGGGCGAGAAAGAAGTTATCGATCAGGAGAAGAGTTACGCACAGTTAGTACGCCGCCAGAATAAGACAACAGTTGTGGCAAAGAAAAGCGGTGTGGTGATTTCTACCGGAAGAGAATATGTCGGAGATGAGATTGATGCTTCGAAAAAATCGTTGAGATGCGGAGCAATAACAAATGGGTTTTGAAAGTAAAAGACCCGGAGTCGAAGCTGCGTTACAATATGGATGTTTCCGTACGGCTTGGAAAAAATATGAAAGACTATCAGCATGAGGTAAAAGGAAAAGTTATCACAGCTACGGACATTACAGGAGTCGGGGAAACTGACGAGGCGGGCGATAACGTTGTATATGTGGAAGTGTCAAAAGCCGATAAACAAAAATATGACTTTGAAAAGACAAATATTTACGTCTATGCGGTTTCCTTCTCTGTGAAAAATGCACTTGTTGTCGATGCGGAAGCCATCAATCAGGAGTCTGTGGAATACACAAACAAACTTTATGTCAATGTACTGGAAGATGGAAAGATCCACAAACGTTATATTGTAAGTAACTACAATACTGAAACAGAGTATCTGGTGGAGCAGGGAGTAAGCGCCGGTCAGACACTTGCGATCATAAGATAGGAGGCGTGGCGAGAACATGATACGATTTATAAAGCAAAAATTGATACATAAAAGTGGATGGTTGTCTGCCTCCTGATCGGTAACATTCTGCTGGCGGCGATTGCAAGCAGTAATCCGATGTACCAGGATGCAGCACTGGAAAAGACATTGAAGTCAAAATACTCGAATTACATCGAGGAGACAAATAAAGACCGGGGGTAATTACCTTTAATTCTATGTTGAATTCCGGTAAAGCCAACGGCAGCGAATTCAAGCAGATGCAGGATACGGCAAACGGGGCGGCAGAAAGCCTCGGCGTCGATCAAAAATATTTGGTAAGTTTGTTTGAAACATCCAAAGTCCGCGGAGAATTTGAGCAGTCCCGCGGAAATAAAACGACGACAAAATCCATGCGTATTGCGATGATGTCAGATATGAAGGATCATATTTCTGTGCTTGCCGGCGAATGTTATGGCGACGAGCGTCTGGAAGACGGAGCCCTTCCGGTGATTCTGAGCCAGCGTGCCATGAGCAAACTGGACGTCGTTCTCGGCGATGAGATGTCTTTTGAAAAATTGAAAAATGCCGATGGTTCGAACATTAAAGTAAAAATTGTCGGCGTATTTGACGCGAAAGATTATTCGGATAATTACTGGGTGCAGAGCCCAAGTGAATATTATCTGGAAGTATTTACCAGCCCTAAATTGTTTGAGAGCATTTTTGTCAATTATGACAAACCGGCATTTAATATCACCGGGCAGTGGAATCTGGTATATGATTATGAAAGTGTAAGACCGGGACAGGTCAACTCCCTTGTAAAAAACACGGAGACACTTTGCGATGCGGGAACGACCGGAAGAAATTCGACGGTAGAGGAACCGGACTATCTGGCAGTTCTGCGTGATTACCAGACGACGGCGAAGAAGGTATCGACGACACTTTTAATTTTGCAGATTCCGGTACTTGCGCTTTTGCTTGCCTTTATCTTCATGATCTCACGGCAGATGCTTGATCTGGAGCAGAATGAGATCGCCCTTTTGAAGAGCCGCGGAAGCAGCCGCAATCAGATCCTTTTGATCTATACGCTGCAGTCGGCGATCCTATCGATCGGCAGCAGTATCGTCGGCGTGCCGCTTGGTTTCTTTATGACAAAGGCACTCGGTTCGACGAACGGCTTTTTGGAATTTATTCAAAGAAAGGCATTGCACGTCAGTTTAAGCCCAAGTGTATTTTTGTATACTTTGGGAGCGATTTTGGTTTCTATCGCCGTGATGGTACTTCCGGTATTTAAAGATGCCAATGTCACGATTGTAAATGTAAAGCACAGAAACACCGGAAACAAACACAATATATTCAGCAGAGTATATTTGGATGTGATCTTCCTTGTGATTTCATTGTATGGACTGTATTCCTTTACCGCGCGGAAATCCGAATTGATGACAAGTATGCTCGAGGGGGATTCCATTGATCCGTTTTGTTCATCTGTTCGTCGGTGTTTATCATAAGTGCAAGTCTTGTGGGGCTCCGGCTTCAGCCATTGCTCATAAAGATTGTATATTATATCGGAAGAAAATTCTGGCGGCCGGCATTTTTTGCCTCCTTCCTGCAGATTCTCCGCACGCGGAAAAAGCAGGGATTTATGATGGTATTTCTGATGTTTACCGTGTCGCTCGGTATTTTCAATTCGACGGTGGCGCGCACGATATTGTCAAACTCTGAAAAGGGAATCGACTATAGCACCGGAGCGGACCTTGTACTCCAGCAGCCGTGGGAAGATAACTCTCTTCTGATGCAGTATTATACCGATCTTGAATTGACGTATACCGAACCGGATTTCGGAGTATACGAAGGCATGAAAGGCGTTGCGGCGGCGACGAAAGTATTTAAAGACGATGAAATAGAAACTTCCTATAAGAGTAAGGAAGGCGGAAATAGTGTTAAAACAACACTGATGGGAATCGATACGAAAAGTTTCGGAGAGACCGTGTCGAAGTTCCAGACAGACCTGCTTCCGGTACATATCAACCGTTATCTCAATTCGATGGCGACACGCGCAGATGCGGTGCTTTTAAGTATGAACTATCATACAAACTACGGAGTACGTCTTGGCGATACGATCACCTACACAAACGAGGATGGTGTCGAAGCACTGGGTGTAGTATTTGGCTTCGTGGACTATTTCCCAAGTTACATCGAGACGACGCATTCACTTAATGAGGAAAATAAACTTGTCTCGACCGAGAACTACCTGATCGTAGCGAATCTGGCACAGGTTCAGCAGAACTTTGGACTGCGGCCTTATCAGGTGTGGCTGAAAACGGACGGAAGTTCCCGTTTTATCTATGATTATGCGAAGAAAAACAATATAACATATACGACACTTGAAGATGCAAATGCCAAGAAAGTGGAAGTGAAAAATGATGCTTTGTTCCAGGGAACCAATGGTATCCTTACGATGAGTTTTATCATTATTTTGATCTTGTGCTGCACCGGATTTTTGATCTACTGGATCTTGTCGATCCGCCAGCGCGAACTGCTTTTTGGTGTATTTCGTGCGATGGGTATGTCAAAACGTGAGATCATTCAGATGCTGATCAATGAGCAGATTTTCAGTTCCGGTATCTCGATCGTGATCGGTACCGTGATCGGGTTGCTGGCATCGAAGATGTTTGTACCGCTTGTGCAGATCTTCTATGCATCGACCGATCAGGCAATTCCGCTTGAAGTGGTCAATGAGACGCTTGATATGGTGCGTCTGTTCAGTATCATCGGTATTGTTATTGTGGTTTGCATGGTTGTGCTTGGAAAACTGATCTCGAAGATCAATATTTCACAGGCATTGAAACTTGGCGAAGATTAAGGGAGGACAGCGATGGAAAATATATTGACGACACAGGGAATCAAGCAGGCATTTCCAATTGGCTCCGGCCGCGAGTTTGTTGTGCTGCATGATATCAATATCCAGATTCCAAAGGGAAAACTTACGATGCTCCGCGGACGTTCCGGATCCGGTAAAACGACGTTGATGAATATTTTGAGTGCGTTGGATTATCCGAAAGAAGGAACCGTCGTATTTGAGGGGGCAGCGCTGGAACAGATGAACGACCACGAACGAGAGGAATTCCGCAAAAATAATGTGGGATTTGTATTTCAGTCAGTGGCTTTGATCCCGATGATGACGGCGTATGAAAATGTGGAATTTCTGCTCCGTCTGGCAAAATATCAGGGAAATAAGCGGGCGAGAGCGGAGGAATGCCTCCGGCTCGTGGGACTTGGCCAGCGTATGCATCATATGCCGCAGGAACTTTCCGGAGGAGAGCAGCAGCGTGTGGCGATCGCGAGAGCAATCGCGCATAAACCGAAAATCATCTTTGCCGACGAGCCGACGGCCGAACTGGATACGGCGACAGGACTTCAGGTGATGAAGATATTTAAGGAACTGATTGAGAAAGAAGAAGTGACCATCGTCATGACTACGCATGACATGGGATTGTTAGATATTGCAGACTGCATATATCATTTGGAGGATGGTGAGATTGTCGATGAAAAATAAAAAATGGGATACCGTAGTGGAAAAAATCAATGAATTTCGTCACATCAACCGTCAGACTGCCGGTGGAGGGACAGCAGAGGAACCGGTGGACATTCCGGCTGATGTTATGATCGAATGCGATGGGTTGGTAAAAATTTACAAAACAAAGACATCGAAGTGCTGGCACTTCAGGGCTTGGATCTGACCGTAAAACGCGGAGAATTGATGGCAATCATCGGGAACAGCGGAAGTGGTAAATCCACATTTCTCAATATGATCGGCGGGCTTGACCGCCCATCAGCCGGAAAACTTTATGTAGATGGAAAAAATCTGTTCCAGATGAGCGAAGAGGAGTTGGTTGAGTACAAGCGAAGCACCGTCGGTTTTGTGTGGCAGAACAATGCACGAAACCTGCTTCCGTATCTGACGGCGTGGGAAAATGTCATGACACCGATGCTTTTTATGAAAGATGGAAAGAGCGAGGCGCAGAAGAAAAAGCGCGCGGAAGAACTTCTTGAACTGGTTGGCCTGGCAGAACGAAAAGACAATACGTTAAGCCAGCTTTCCGGTGGTGAGCAGCAGCGTGTCGCCATTGCGATCGCTCTTGCCAATGAGCCGAAACTTCTGCTTGCGGATGAGCCGACAGGAGCGGTAGACCGAAAGACGGCAGATGATATCCTGGATATGTTCCGCAAGTTAAATGAACAGCTCGGTATCACAATCGTGATCGTAACACATGATAATGAACTGGCATCGAAAGTAAACCGCGTCATTTCGATTCGCGATGGAAAGACCAGCAGCGAGCGTATCATGAAAAATGAGTACAAAAACAGACTGGAAGATATTTCTATTGAGTGGCAGCGGGAAGAGGCCCAGGAGGAATTTGTTGTGTTGGATCGTGCCGGAAGAATACAGATTCCGTCGGAATTGCTCAAAGAAATGGGAATGAACGGAAATAAAGTAAAATTGGAATTTGTGGATGGCAAAATTGTTATTGAAAAACCCGAAGAATAATGCTACACTAGTACTGTTAAAAGAAGAACAGGAAAATGAAGTGAATGGAGACGGTTTTTTATGAGCGGAAGACGAGAATATAGGAAGAGACAATGGAAACGGAGACAGTCGCAGTCAGAAAAATTGACCATGTTATTAAAAGGATCAATTGCGGTGGCAGTCGTACTGGTTTTAGTATTAACCGGAGTAAAGATAGTATCCACTGTGCAAAACCACAAACAACAAAAAAACAGGCAGAAGAAGCACTTTTGCAGAAGCAGAAAGCAGCGGCAGAATCGCCGGTGGTGGAAGAACCGACACCGACACCGACCCCGGTGCCAAAGGAAAAAGCAGTAGCACTTACGTTTGATGATGGACCGTCACGCGATAACGATGGGACGATTCTTGAGACACTGCAGGCGAACGGAGCACATGCCACGTTCTTTGTACTGGGAAACCGCGCACGGGTTGATGGAGACATTATGCAGATGATTCTGGATGCCGGCTGCGAGATTGCCAGTCATTCATGGGATCACCCACAGTTAAGCAAGATAAAATGGAAAAAGGCGAAAAGCCAGATTGACCGAACTGACCGGATTGTGTCAAAATTGTTAAATGGTTATCAGATTTCGCTGCTGCGTCCACCATATGGCTCAATCAGCAAGACCATGCGGAAAAAAGGTGGAAAAGCCGATGATATTGTGGAGCCTTGACACGGAAGACTGGAAGAGCCGCAATGCAAAAAAAGTCTTTAACCGAGTAAAAAAGAGGTCAAAGACGGCGATATCATTTTGATGCATGACATTCATCCGGAGACTGCAGAAGCAGTCAAAAAAGATTGTTCCATGGCTATCGGAGCAGGGATATGATATGCTGACAGTTACGGAACTGATGGCTCGGAAGGGCAAAACCATGGAAGGCGGAAAAGCCTATCTGGATGCAAATTAATATTGGAAAAATATGTGGAGTTCTCTGAATTTTTCAGGAACTCCGCTTGTAGTGAAACAAAAATAACAATTTTTAAGAACAGAACAATGAAGTGAGGTAAAAGTAATGAAGCAATTTATGGATGAAGATTTTATTCTTTCAACAGATACAGCGAAAAAACTTTTTCACGACTATGCAGAAAAAACACCGGTTTTGGACTATCACTGCCATTTGGAGCCAAAGGAGATAGCAGAAGACCGGAAATTTAAAAATATAACAGAATTGTGGCTCGGTGGGGATCACTATAAATGGCGTATTATGCGTTCCAATGGAGTGCCGGAAAAGTACATTACCGGCGATGCCGGCGATGAAGAAAAATTCCACGCTTTTGCAAAGGCACTGCCAAAAGCAATCGGAAATCCGATGTATCATTGGTGCCATTTGGAATTGCAGAGATATTTTGATATTCACGAGACACTCAGTGAGAAGAATTGGAAAGAGATCTACGATGCCTGCAACGAAAAATTGCAATCGCCGGAAATGTCAGCAAAAAATCTGATCCGTATGTCCAATGTTACATTGGTTTGTACGACCGATGATCCGATAGATGACCTTCATTATCATCAGCAGATCAAAGCAGACAAAGATTTTGATGTGCAGGTTCTGCCGGCATGGCGTCCGGACATTATCATGAGCCCGGAAAAAGAGGGATTCCTTGCTTATGTGCAGAAACTGGCAGAAGTAAGCGATATTGATATCACGGGATTTGCTTCTTTGAAAGAAGCTCTTGTAAAACGACTGGATTATTTTGTGGAAAACGGATGCCTGGTAACCGACCATGGCTTGGATTATCCGCAGTACCGTCCGACGACAGAGGAAGAAATGGATATCCTTGTACGACGTGCATTATCCGGAGAAGTTTTGGATTTTGAAGAAATGCTTCAGTACAAAACGATGCTGATGCTCTTCTTAGGCCGTGAATATGCGAAGAGAAATCTGGCAATGCAGCTTCACTATGGTGCAAAGAGAGAAAATAACGAACTGGTATTCCGGAGTGCCGGAGCCAATGCCGGTATCGACTGTATCAATGAAAAGGATTTAGTGCAGAAGTGGCAGATTTTTTGAATGCCCTTGCTAAAACAGGTGAACTGCCAAAGACGATTTTGTATTCATTGAATCCGGTTGACAATGCTGTGATCGGTACGATGATCGGCTGCTTCCAGAATGAAGATGCCGTAGGAAAGATTCAGCAGGGTTCTGCATGGTGGTTCAACGATCACAAATATGGTATGACCCAGCAGATCACATCCCTTGCAAGCCTCGGACTTTTGGGCAATTTTATCGGAATGCTGACCGATTCGAGAAGTTTTGTATCCTACCCTCGTCATGAGTATTTCCGCCGTGTCTTGTGCGATTACATCGGAAAATTGGTGGAAAACGGAGAATATCCACAAGACTACGAAGTTCTTGGTGAAATGGTGAAAAACATTTCTTATTACAATGCAGTGAATTATTTTGGATTTGACTTATAAAAAATATACAATCGGAAGGAGACCATAATGACATTTACGTTAGTAAAAGAGAACGCAGCACAAATTTGTATTGACAGCCATGCGGCAGATTATAAGGGACTGAAGCATGTGGCAAAGATTCTTGCCGGAGATATTTTGACGGTGACAGGAAAAGAGCCGGAGATTGTAGAGCAGATTCAGAATGTTCCGCAGATTGTCGCAGCGACAAAAGGAACTTCAGATATTCTTGTAAAGTGGGAAGAAGAAAAGAAAATTGATCTTTCCGTTTTGGAAGGAAAACGAGAAGTCTTTATGGTACAGCTGATTGAAGAAGATGGGGCTGAGAAACTGGTGATCGTCGGAACAGAGACGATTGCTACGTTGTATGGCTTGTATTATATTTCTGAAAATATCGGAGTATCTCCATGGGTGTACTGGGCAGATGTGGTACCTGCCCCAAAAAAAGGAGATCGTATTTGATAAGAGTATTTGTACGGTATCCAAAGAGCCGTCTGTTCGTTACCGTGGATTTTTCATGAACGACGAATGGCCATCTTTGGGAAATTTTGTCATGCATACATTTGGAGATTTCAACGAATTCTTTTTACGAAAAAGTATTTGATCTTTTACTCCGCCTGAAGGGAAACTATTTCTGGCCGGCGATGTGGTCTGCTTCCCTTCCGTTAGATGGTTCGGAGGATCCGCTTGCAATCCTGAAACTGGGAACGGAACTTGGTATCACGATCGGTCAGTCCCATCACGAGCCATTGACCCGCGCCAGTGAAGAGTGGGATAAAGTCAAAACGGACATGAACAATATTGGATATGGAAAAGATTGGAATTATTATACAAACAAAGAAGGCCTTTATCGTTATTGGGAAGATGGTATGAAACGCGATAAAGACTTCAAGCATATGATCACGATCGGTATGCGCGGTGAGCGTGACACGATGATGCTCGGAGAAAATTCGACAATTCAGGAAAATGTTGAACTTCTGCGTGAGATCATTACCGATCAGAATAAGATCATCAAAGAGACCGGATGCGAGAATATGCCGAAAATGCTTGCTTTGTACAAAGAAGTGGAAGGGTTTTATTATGGTGGAAACGGCGTCAAGGGACTTCGTTCCTGGGATGGCTTGGACGATACGATCCTTCTGCTCTCCGATGATAACTTCGGAAATGTAAGAACCCTTCCGACTAAGGATCTGAAAGACCGCAAGCCGGGCTGGGGTTTGTACTATCATTTTGATTATCACGGTTCCCCGATTTCTTATGAGTGGGTCAATTCCACACCGCTTCCGAAAGTGTGGGAACAGGTTACGATGGCCTATGAATACGGCATCCGCGACCTCTGGATCGTAAATGTCGGTGATATCCGTCCGGATGAGCTGCCATTGTCCTATTTTATGGCACTTGCCTATGATTTCGAGAGTATGGGAACCGGCCATGCCAATGAAACGGACCTTTTCCTGGCATCCTGGGTAGAGCAGCAGTTTGGTGCACATATCAAAGACGAAGAGACGAAAAAGAGATCGCAGACGTATTGCGTGAATACACACGGATCCACGGCATGAGACGACCGGAGGCGATGAATCCGAAAGTATACCATAGATCTCATTTCAATGAAACGAAGCGCATGATCGAGCGTTGTACAAAATTGATGCAGCAGACAGAAAATCTGCAGATAAAGATTCCGGAGGCATCCAAGGATGCATTTTACGGATTGGTATATTATCCGGCTGTTGCGGGAATGAATTTGCAGCTGATGAGCCTTCATGCAGCATTGGCAAACTGGTATGCAGAATATGAACTCTCGGTGGCGAATACGTACGATGCGCTTGTGAAAGAAGAGATTGAACGGGATCAAAAATTGACAGATTATTACAATAAAGAAATGACTGGCGGTAAATGGGACGGCATGATGCTCTCCCCGCATGCATGTTTTGTTACATGGAATGATGAGGGATGGCATTATCCGGAGACCAAGACCATTTGTATCAATACGATGAGCCGGATGATGATTCATGCAGAAAATGACGAAATGTTTGTCTCCGGGGAACGATCTGTCTGCCTGAATTTACAGAAATTGGGGGAGAAACGTGCGAGATCGAATTGGCAAATGCCGGTGCGGTCGCTTATGATTTCAAAGTGCAGGCGGAACCGGGAATCTGTGTAAGCCAGACCGAGGGAACAGTGTCAAATGACATTGTGACACTGCAGGTAACGATTGCCAAAAAAGAGCATAAATCGTTTGAGCGTACCATTACGATCACAGCCGGAAACCAGAAAGTGAATGTAAAAGTACGTTTCAAGGCAGCAGTCAATGTTCCGGAAGGAACCTTTATCGAGCGTGACGGTATGGTGTCGATTGAAGTGGCTCATTATACCGAAAAAGCGGCTTTCGAAGGATATGATTTTAAAGAATTGGAGGGATATGGAAAAACATTGTCTTCCATGAAAATATATCCGTGTGACCGCAATTTTGATGAGATCGGGAAAGCCCCTTGCCTGACTTACCGTGTGTATGTTGAGGAAGCGGGTGTTTATATGCTTAAGACGATCACGGCACCAACGAACAATCTGGAAGATGGACGCACGATGCGCTATGCGGCCCAGATTGGTAATGGCGAGATCAAGGTCGGTGACACGATTCCGAAAGAAAACTATAATATCGGCGGCGGTCCATGGGAAAGAAAATCCTGGTCGATGGGCGTGCTGAACAACAGTCATTATGGAATTACCGGACACGATCTGGAAGCCGGATACAATGAGATACATATTTATGGTGTTGAAGCCGGTTTGGCTTTACAAAAACTGGTATTGTACCGAGGCGGACTGGAAGAGTCTTATCTGGGACCACAGGAAAGTCCACGGGCATAAAACTGAAGGAGAAGAAGAATGAAAGAAAAGAAAGGTATTATCATAACGGTTGTAGTAGCGGTTATTGTATTGGGAGTGCTATCTTATGCCCTTGCGACGCGGCATAAGGCAAACGAACCAAAGACAGCAGGAAACCGGGAAACGGTAAAAACGACAGAAACAGCTGTTTCGGAGAGTGCGGTCAGCCCGGCAGCGGTTGTCACGGAGGAGACATCGGCGAAGGACATTTACAAAGGATTATTTTCTTGTCGGAGCCGCGATCAACGGAAGCGATATTGATACGATGGCGATCAAGCACAAAGGAATGGCGAAGATTCTGAAAGAGAATTTCAATTCCACGACCTTGTCCAATCTGATGAAGCCGGATTATCTGTTGGATGAAAAGGCAACAAAAAAGAGCAAAGACGGGATGCCTGTCTGCAAATTTGATACCTGTGACCCGGCACTCAAATTCTGTCAGGAAAACGGAATCAAGATGCGCGGACATACATTGCTTTGGCATAATCAGACACCAAGCTGGCTTTTTACAAAAATTATGATGTAAAATCCGGAAAACTTGCCGATGCGAAGACCATGGCAAAACGTATGGAAAGCTATATTAAGCAGGTGATTACGCATTGCCAGAAAAAGTATCCGGGGTTGTATATGCCTGGGATGTTGTCAACGAATGCGTCTGCACCGACGAGGGAAGTTATATCGAGACGAAGGGCGGCTGGAAACTCCGTGCGGATACGAAAAAAGACAACGACTTCACGCACGAGCAGGCAGTGCAGAATTACTGGTATACGACGATGGGCGAAAATTACGTGGAAAAAGCATTTTCCTTTGCCCGCAAGTATGCCGATGCGGATGTGAAATTGTTCTATAATGACTACAATGTCTTTATGGAAGAAAAATGGATAATATTTACAAAATGGTTGAGCAGTTAAAGGAAAAAAAGGACTAATCGACGGAATCGGTCTCCAGCCGACGGTAGGCATCGACTGGCCGGAACTTGACAGCGAAAATGACGGAAGTTTCCGCAAATGTCTGGAAACCTATGCAAAACTCGGTCTGGAACTGCAGATCACGGAATTAAATTTCCGTATCGAAGATGGCACGACCGACGAGGAACTGCTGCAGAGACAGTCCGACCGCTACGAGGAAATGATGCGTCTTCTTGTCGAAGAAGATACGCAGAGCGGCGGACCATGTAATATAACGAGTGTAACTGTATTTGGTATCTGCGACGATTATCCGTTGTATGGAGATGATTTCCGGCAGAATTTGTATCTGTATGACAAAAACTGCCAGCCGAAACCTTGCTATTATGGATTTATCAAGCCGGGAATCGAGGCAGTCAACAATAAAAAATAACGAGAACCAGGAGGATTTGTTATGGCTGAAAAAATGTATTGAGCTCAAAGGGATCACAAAAGCATTTGACGGACAAATCGTTCTAGATCATATGAATCTTGATATTCATGAGAATGAATTTGTAACATTGCTTGGGCCAAGTGGTTGCGGAAAAACCACGACATTGCGGATAATGGGAGGATTTGAAACGGCGGATGAAGGGCAGGTTCTGCTCAATGGAACCGATATCGCCCGCGTGCCGGCGAACAAACGCCCGATCAATACCGTGTTTCAAAAGTATGCCTTGTTTTCACACATGAATATCGAGGAAAATATTGCGTTTGGTTTAAAAATCAAGAAAAAATCAAAAGACTATATCCGCGACAAGATCAAATATGCGCTGAAGCTGGTAAATCTCGACGGTTATGAAAAGCGTATGCCGGATTCTCTCAGTGGAGGACAACAGCAGCGTATCGCGATCGCACGTGCCATTGTAAATGAACCGAAGATTCTTCTTTTGGATGAACCACTCGGTGCCCTTGACTTGAAGATGCGCCAGGGGATGCAGTACGAACTCATCCGTCTGAAAGAAGAACTCGGAATTACGTTTGTTTATGTTACCCACGATCAGGAAGAAGCACTTACCATGTCCGATACGATCGTCGTCATGAATCAGGGGTACATCCAGCAGATCGGTACGCCGGAAGACATTTACAATGAGCCGCAGAATGCGTTTGTGGCAGACTTTATCGGCGAGAGCAATATTCTTTCGGCGACAATGGTCCGCGACCGCCTTGTCAATATTCAAGGGCAGGATTTTGAATGCGTCGATGTCGGATTCGGCGAAAATAAACCGGTGGATGTCGTGATAAGACCGGAGGATATGATCCTTGTACCTCCGGAAAAAGGCACGATCCGTGCAAAAGTGAAATCCCTGGTGTTCAAAGGGGTACACTATGAAATGGAGATGGAAGCACTTGGATTCACGTGGCTGGTACACAGTACAAGCCTCGCGGAAGTCGGAAGTGAAGTCGGATTGTATATTGATCCGTTTAATATCCAGATCATGCACAAACCGGAAAATGAGGCAGAGGAGGCGTTTGCCGGTGAATGAGAAAAAGATGACGAGACGTCTTTCGTATCCGTACATTGTGTGGATGGCAATTTTTGTCATTGTGCCGCTTATCATTGTATGTATTTACGGACTGACGGATAAAACCGGTGCCTTTACCCTTGAAAATGTCAAGAGTATCGCTTCTCCGGTACATTTAAAAGCCTTATTTTTGTCACTTAAATTATCTATTATAAGTACCGTGTTATGCTTTGTCCTCGCCTTGCCGCTGGCACTGGTGATCCGGGGATGCATTTAAAAAGCAGCGGATTTATCATCTTTGTATTCATCCTTCCGATGTGGATGAACTTTTTGCTGCGTACGATCGCATGGCAGTCTTTGCTGGAAAAGACGGGGGTGATCAATATGATACTGCAGTCGATTGGGCTGCCAAAGCAGAATTTGATCAATACCGAAGGGGCGATCATTCTCGGTATGATCTACAATTTTCTGCCATTTATGGTATTGCCGATCTACAATTCCCTCATCAAGATTCCGCAGGATACCTTCGATGCGGCAAAAGATCTTGGGGCAAACTGGATACAGACATTGTGGCGGATCACATTGCCACAGATTCTTCCGGGAATTGTCAGCGGTATTACGATGGTATTTGTGCCGGCAATGACAACATTTGTCATTTCAAACCTGTTAGGAGGAGCGAAGATCAATCTGATCGGAAATGTGATCGAGCAGGAATTTACGACGGCCAATAACTGGTACGGCGGAGCCGGTTTGTCCATTGTTTTGATGATATTGATCTTGGGAAGTATGGCGGTTATGTCGCACTTTGATAAAGAGGGAGAGGGGGCTGCGATATGGTAGGAAAAGCCCTGGCAAAAATCAGCGGAAGGATTTATCTTGCCTTGATTTTTATCTTTTTGTACGCCCCGATCGCGACACTCATTGTGTTGTCATGTAATGGGTCAAGATTCCGCGGAAAGTGGGGCGGTTGCAGTCTCAAATGGTACGAGAGCCTGTTTTCTTCGCGAGAAATTATGGATGCACTTTGGACGACGCTTTTATTGGCGTTTTTGTCCGCGTTGATCGCGACGATCCTCGGAACGATGGTATCTTTTGCCATGAACCATATGAAAAAACTGCCGCGCATGATCTTGATGACGGTGACCAATATTCCGATGCTCAATGCCGATATTGTAACCGGAATCTCCTTGATGCTTTTATTTATCGCACTGCGTTACCGGATGGGATTCGGCAGTGTGCTGATCGCATATTACATTCAATCTGCCCTATGTGGTGCTGAGTGTACTTCCGAAATTAAAGCAGATGAATAAAAGTGTATTTGAGGCGGCACTGGACCTCGGTGCAAGCCGGCAGTATGCGTTTGTAAAAGTTGTATTTCCGGATATTTTACCGGGAATTTTAACCGGATTTTTGTTGTCCTTTACGATGTCACTGGATGACTTCATCATTACCCATTTTACCAAAGGTGTGGGGATGGATACGTTGTCAACAAAAATCTATGCGGAGGTGCGAAAAGGCATAAAACCGGAGATCTACGCACTTTCCACCATTTTATTTGCAGCTATATTTATCGTGTTGATCGTTGTCAACCGCAGACAGAAAGCAGAGGAAAATAGATGAAAAAAAGCATAAAAAAGATTTTGGCACTGACACTTGCGACCACTTTATTTACGACGGGGCTTACGGCTTGTTCTTCCGGAGGAAGCAAGACCGAAGAGGCCGGCGAATTATATGTTTATAACTGGGGCGAATATTTTGATCCGGATGCCTTGGCAATGTTTGAAGATGAGACAGGCATCAAAGTGACATATGACGAATACGAGACAAATGAAGTAATGTACCCGATTATATCCAATGGTGCAGCTTCGTATGACCTTGTCTGTCCTTCCGATTATATGGTGCAGCGTATGATCTCCGAGAATCTTGTCGAAGAGATTAATTTTGACAATGTACCAAATATTAAATATGTAGACACTAAATATATGGATGCCAGCAAAGAATTTGATCCGGAAAATAAATACAGTGTTCCGTATCTTTGGGGAACCGTCGGCATATTATACAATAAAACGATGGTAAAAGAACCGGTGGACAGCTGGGGAATCTTGTGGGATACCAAATATAAAGATAACATTTTGATGCAGAAAAGTGTCCGCGATGCATTTGGTATCACTTTGAAGTACCTTGGTTATTCGCTTAACAGCACAGATGAAAAGCAGCTAGAGGAAGCCAAACAAAAACTGATCGAGCAGAAAAAATCCGGCGTCGTACAGGCATATGTCGTTGATGAAGTGCGTGATAAAATGATCGGAAACGAGGCGGCGATCGGAGTTATTTATTCCGGAGAGGCATTGACCTGTCAGAAGGAAAATCCGGATCTCGAGTATGTCGTTCCAAAGGAAGGCAGCAATTTGTGGATCGATTCCTGGGTCATTCCGAAGGGGCAAAGAACAAGGAAAATGCGGAGAAGTTTTTGAACTTCCTCTGTAAACCGGAAATTGCAAAGATGAATTTTGACTATATCACGTATTCGATTCCAAATGAAGAAGGACGTAAATTGATCGAAGATGCGTCGCAGCGTGACAGCAAGATTGCATTTCCGGATTGGGATTCTTTGACAAATTGCGAGACATTTAAGTATCTCGGTGATGATGTCGACAAGATTTATAATGAGAAATGGAAGGAGATCATGGCACAATGAAAGTATTATTGATCAATGGAAGTGCAAAAGAAAAAGGGTGTACATTTACGGCACTCAGTGAGGTGGCGCGCGGACTCAATGAAAGCGGCGTGGAAACGGAGATCCTTTCGCTTGGAACGAAGCCGGTCGCAGATTGTATGGGCTGTGGAAAATGCCGTGAAACCGGTGCCTGTGTATTTGGGGATATCGTAAATGAAATCGTCGAAAAGGCAAAGACCGCCGATGGTTTTGTCTTTGGTTCCCCGGTCTATTATGCGCATGCGAGCGGACGGCTTTTGTCTGTCCTTGACCGTGCTTTTTACTCCGGTGGAAAAGAATTTGCTTTTAAGCCGGGGGCAGCAGTGGTAAGTGCCAGACGCGGTGGTACAACGGCATCTTTGGAAGTGATCAATAAGCATTTTTCCATCAATCAGATGCCAATCGTGACTTCTAATTATTGGAATATGGTGCATGGAAATACACCGGATGAAGTCCGTCAGGATAAAGAGGGGATGCGTACAATGTACAATCTCGGCCGCAATATGGCATGGATGATAAAATGCATTCAGGCAGGCCCGGAACATCCGCAAAATGAAAAAGAGAGTACGAATTTTATTCGTTAAGCATGCGTTGACGAACCCGGAAAGAACCGTTATAATAAAACGTAGGAACGTGAAGAAGGAGGAAATGTAATGTATACAGTAGATTTACAGGACTGCATCGATAAGATGGATCTCGAATGTCTCACACCGGATGTGGATATTTCAAAGATTAAGATCACACAGCCGGATATCAACCGTCCGGCACTGCAGCTGGCAGGATTTTTTTGATTATTTTGACCACCATCGTGTACAGATCATCGGTCATGTGGAAAATACGTATATGGAAAAACAGGGACTTGAGTACAGTGTGGAAATGATGGGACGCATTATGTCCTATAAAGTACCATGTATTGTGTACTGTCGTGATATGGCGGTGCCGGATGCCATTCTTGAGGTGGCGGACAAAGCCGGTGTGCCGATTTTACGTACGAAGCAGACGACTTCCTCATTTTCTTCCGAATTGAACCGATGGCTGAAAGTCGAACTTGCGCCGCGCATCAGTATTCACGGTGTTTTGGTCGACATTTACGGTGAAGGTGTCCTGATCACCGGTGAGAGCGGAATCGGTAAAAGCGAGGTCGCTTTGGAACTCATCCACCGCGGACACCGTCTCGTATCGGATGACGTTGTAGAGATCAAGAAAGTCAGTGATGCGACATTGATCGGTACCGCTCCCGATATCACGAGACATTTTATCGAACTTCGTGGAATCGGAATCATTGATGCCAAAGCCTTGTTTGGTGTGGAAAGTGTAAAAAATACCCAGTCCATCGATCTGGTCATCAAACTGGAAGAGTGGGACAAAGAGCAGGATTACGACCGCATGGGACTGGAAGAAAAATACATCGAATATCTCGGAAATAAAGTGGTATGCCATTCGATTCCGATTCGTCCGGGGCGAAATCTTGCAATCATTTGTGAGTCGGCAGCCGTCAATTTCCGTCAGAAAAAGATGGGTTATAATGCAGCGAAAGAATTGTACAATCGTGTGACCGCAAGATTACCGGAATAATACGAAATCAGGAGGAAAGTCATGGAAAAGTTTTATGTAGGTGTTGATGTCGGAGGCACATCGATCAAGATGGGAATGTTTTCACATACCGGGGAATTGCTTGAAAAATGGGAAATTCCGACGCGTGTGGATGAAGATGAGCAAACGGATCGTATCCTTCCGGATATCGCTGCAAGTATTGAAGAAAAACGTGCGGAAAAAATGGGAATATTGTCGGCATCGGACTCGGCATCCCGGGACCGGTGACAGACGACGGAACCGTGTTAAAATGTGCCAATATTCATTGGCCGGTCTTTAATGTCAAAGAAAAATTGTTTGATCTGACAGGCGTAGCCAATATCCGTGTCGGAAACGATGCCAATGTCGCAGCTCTTGGAGAAATGTGGAAGGGCGGCGGACGCGGCTTTGACAGTATCGTCATGGTAACACTCGGAACCGGTGTCGGCGGCGGAGTTATCCTCGGTGGCAAGATTTTGACCGGAACCAAAGGGGCGGCCGGAGAAATCGGTCATATGACCGTAGAATATGACGAAGAAGAGACCTGCAACTGCGGCACGAAAGGCTGTCTTGAACAGTAGGCTTCCGCGACGGGAATTGTTCGTCTGGCGAAAAAACAGATGGTGGAAACGTCATCTTTGGCAAAAATTGGCAATCTTACGGCGAAAGACGTATTTGATGAAGCAAAAGCCGGAGATGCTTATGCCCTTCAGATCGTAGACCGGTTTGCACGCTATCTTGGCGTGGCACTTGGCAATGTAGCACAGATCATTGATCCGGAAGCATTCGTAATCGGCGGCGGAGTGGCAAGAGCCGGAAGCATCATTACGGAAAGTATAGAAAAATATTATAATGACAGTGTAATGTTTGCCCTGCGCGGCAAGCAGTTCAATCTGGCAGAACTTGGAAATGACGCGGGCATCTACGGTGCGGTGCGTATGGTCCTGTAAGAAAGGAATCAAAAAGCGTGATACAGTTAAAAGAAGGAGAACTTCTGAGTAATCATACAACATTTCGTATCGGCGGAGCGGCAAAATATTTTGCTGTGCCAAAGAACGAAGAGGAGATCATGGAAGCGGTGGATTTTGCCATCGTGAAGGGGCTGCCGCATTATATCCTTGGCAAGGGGAGCAATGTGCTGTTCCCGGATGAGGGATATTCCGGTGTAGTCATTGAGATCGGAGCCGGCATGGAAAAGGTGGAACGCATCGGCGACACCGGAATCCGTGCACAGGCAGGGGTGTCATTGAGTTCGCTGGCGGCATTTGCAGCCAGAGAGGGGCTCGCGGGACTGGAATTTGCCGGCGGAATCCCGGGAACGCTCGGAGGCGCCGTGACCATGAATGCGGGTGCCTATGGCGGTGAGATGAAGGATGTCATCGTAAGTGCGAAAGTCATGGACGAAGACGGCGGTGTGAAAGTGTTGTCCTGCGATGAATTGGAGCTTGGGTATCGTACAAGCATCGTCCAAAAGAAACAACTCATCGTGTTGGAAGCCGAATTTTCACTGCAACCGGGAGAGACCGAGGCAATTCAGAGCACGATGAAAGAACTGAATGCAAAACGTAGAGAAAAACAGCCGCTGGAATATCCGAGTGCCGGAAGTACGTTTAAGCGTCCGGAAGGATATTTTGCCGGAAAGCTGATAGAAGATGCCGGACTCCGCGGTTATCGTGTCGGGGATGCTCAGGTATCGGAAAAACATTGTGGATTTGTAGTAAACCGCGGAAAGGCGACATGTGCCGAGGTGCTTCAGTTGATCGAAGAGGTACAGAAAAAGGTCAAAGAGCAGTTTGGGGTACAGCTTGAGCCGGAAGTGCGGATCATACGATAGAAGAGCAGTTTTTGAGAACTGCAGAAAAGGAGGGCAAAGATGAGATTTGTTATAGTGACAGGTATGAGTGGCGCAGGACGTTCTTCTGCCATGCGGATATTGGAAGATGATGGGTATTTCTGTGTAGATAATCTGCCGGTGTCTCTTTTGCCAACCTTTATGGAACTTACAAAAAATTCCAGTGAGCAGATTGAAAAAGTGGCGCTGGGGCTGGATATTCGTGTCGGAGCAGAAGCATTGCGGGAGACAGCAAGTGTACTCCGGTCGCTGAAAGCCCAAGGCTATGAGTTTGAAATTTTGTTCTTTGAGGCAAGTACGCCGGTTCTTGTAAAACGATACAAGGAGACGAGAAGACTTCATCCTCTTGCCAAAGGAGGACGAATCGACTCGGGAATCGAAGCCGAGCGGGAACTTCTGATCGAATTAAAGAGCAGTGCGGATTATATCATTGATACAAGTACACTTTTGGTCCGGGATCTGAAGCAGGAGATTGAGCGGATTTTTGAAGAAGACCAAAGCTGCAATTTTTATCTGACTTTTGTTTCCTTTGGCTTTAAATACGGCATTCCGACCGATGCGGATCTTGTCTTTGATGTGCGTTTCCTGCCGAATCCGTTTTACATCGACGATCTGAAACCGCTTACCGGCAACGATAAGCCTGTTTTTGATTATGTGATGAACAGTGACACGGCGAAGACATTTTTGTATAAATTAAAAAGATATGCTGGATTTTTTGATCCCGAATTATATTACGGAGGGAAAGAACCAGCTTGTGATCGCAATCGGATGTACCGGCGGAAAACACCGCTCCGTGACACTGACCAATGCGATTTACAGCGAATTTGAAAATTCGAATTATGGATGCAAGAAAGAACACCGAGACATCGAGAAGGACAGGTTAAGAAATTTATGTCGTTTTCCAGAAAAGTAAAAAGAAGAACTTGGCGGACAGATAAGCCGAGCGAGACATTGCCAGATTGCAGAGCTGGCGGCACTTTTTTCCTGCTGTGGACATGTGGTTTCGCAGGGCGAACGAAACTTTTCGTAAAATTTACCACAGAAAACTTGACAGTTGCGAAAAAATATTCTATCTTAATTAAGAAGGTATTTCATTTTGATATCGAGATGTCGGTGAGGGGTCACCAATATCTGATCTACATATTAAATCCGGAGGATGCATTAATTTTTCTACAGGCACTTAAAATCCTGGAGGGAAGGCATTGGTTCACGAATTGGTTATTCAGCGAAATTGCTGCAAACGGGCATTTATCCGCGGCATTTTTCTGGCGTGCGGTTCGGTGACCGATCCGGAGAGAGGCTATCATCTTGAAATGGCGGTCGGAACGATTGGGAAAGCAGAAGAACTGGTACAGATTTTAGCAGATTTTCAAATTCCGGCGAAAGTAGTGGAACGTAAAAAAACTATATTGTGTATATCAAAGAGGGAGCACTGATCGTAGATCTTCTGAATGTTATGGAAGCTCACGTGGCATTGATGGAGTTTGAAAATGTCCGGATTTTTGAAAGAAATGCGGAATTCCGTCAACCGACAGGTAAACTGTGAGACGGCGAACATTAAAAAGACTGTGACGGCAGCGACCAGACAGATTGAAGACATACGTTATGTAAAGGAAACAATTGGTTTTGGAACCCTTCCGAAGGGACTGGCAGAAATTGCCAAACTTCGGCTGGAGTATGCCGAAGTACCGCTAAAGGAACTCGGAGAAATGTTAGATCCGCCGATCGGGAAATCCGGTGTCAACCATCGGCTCCGTAAATTGAGCGGGATCGCAGAAGATTTAAGACAACGTCAATAAGACGGCCAGGAGGATAAAATTAAAATGATAGTGAAAGACATCGAAGTTCATGTATCGGATAATGGGGCGCATTTGATCGCTATGCTGGTGCAGTTAGCCAGTCAGTTTAAGAGTAAGATCAATATCAAGAAAGAGGATAAGATGGTAAATGCCAAAAGCATCATGGGAATGATGGCAATCGGCTTGACCCCGGGCCAGAGCATCGAGGTAAATATCGAAGGTGAAGATGAGACGGCAGCAGCCGAAAGCATAGAAAATTATCTTCATGGAAGCAAATAGAGACGAAAACAGCCTCTTCCCCGATTGGAGAAGGGGCTATTACTATTATTGAGGAGAATGGAGGGAAAGCATGTCAAAGGTTCCATTTACACATTTACATGTTCATACAGAATACAGTCTGCTTGACGGTGCCAGTAAGATCGACGAACTTGTGGCACGGACAAAAGAATTAGGGATGGACAGCATCGCCATTACGGACCACGGTGTTATGTATGGCGTGGTGGACTTTATCGTGCTGCCCTGAAAGCCGGAATCAAACCGATCATCGGCTGTGAAGTGTATGTGGCACCGGGTTCCCGTTTTGACCGCGAGATCGGACAGGGGAGAGGACCGCTACAACCATCTGGTGCTTCTTGCCGAAAATGACAAGGGGTATCATAATTTGCTGAAAATTGTCTCCCGCGGTTTTACCGAAGGATTTTACTATAAACCCCGCGTGGACTACGAAGTGTTGGAACGCTATCACGAGGGGATCATTGCGCTCAGCGCGTGTCTGGCCGGTGCGGTAGCGACAAGGCTTGTAAAGGGATTGTATGAAGAGGCAAAAGAAGAGGCACTCCGATTGCAGGAAATATTTGGAAAAGGAAATTTCTTTTTGGAATTACAGGATCATGGATTGCAGCCACAGCAGATCGTCAATCAGGGACTTTTGCGTATGCACGATGAGACGGGCATTGACCTCGTGGCGACCAATGACCTTCATTATATTTATGACACCGACCAGGAAGCGCACGATATCCTTTTGTGCATTCAGACCGGGAAAAAAGTGACAGACGAAAACCGTATGCGGTATGACGGCGGACAGTATTATCTGAAATCGCCGGAAGAAATGGCAGAATTGTTCCCGTATGCGCCGGAAGCCATCACCAATACACATAAGATCGCAGAACGCTGCCATGTGACGATTGAATTTGGACATTACAAACTGCCTCATTTTCAAGTGCCGGAAGGCTATACGTCGGAGAGTTACCTGCGGAAATTGTGCCAGGAAGGACTGGAGCGCAAATACCACGACAGTGAGTACGATAAACAGATGCTTCAAGACCGCCTGGATTATGAACTGGATACGATTTCCAGTATGGGATTTGTCGATTATTTCCTGATTGTATGGGATTTTATCAAATATGCCAAAGACCACGGCATTCCGGTTGGCCCGGGGCGAGGTTCGGCAGCCGGAAGTATCGTGGCGTACACACTTCAGATCACGGATATTGTCGATCCGATCAAGTATAATCTGATCTTTGAGCGATTTTTGAATAAAGAGCGTGTCACGATGCCCGATATCGATATTGACTTTTGCGTCGAACGCCGGCAGGAAGTCATTGATTACGTAACGGAAAAATATGGAAAAGAAAAAGTGGTGCAGATCGTTACATTTGGTACGATGGCAGCGCGCATGGTTATCCGCGATGTCGGACGCGTGCTGGATCTTCCGTATGCGCTGGTGGATTCGGTTGAAAAAGCGGTGCCGATCGAACTTGGCATAACGATTCAAAAAGGTCTGGAGATGAATCCGGAACTGAAGAAAATGTATGAAATGGACGAGGATATCAAGAAACTCCTGGATATGTCGATGCGTCTCGAGGGACTTCCGCGCCATACGTCAATTCATGCCGCGGGTGTCGTCATCAGTCCCGAGGAAGTGGATGAATTTGTACCGCTTTCCCGCGCGGCTGACGGTACGATCACGACGCAGTATACGATGGTAACGCTCGAAGAACTCGGCCTCTTGAAAATGGACTTTCTGGGCTTGCGAAATCTTACAGTCATCAAAAATGCGACCGAGGGAAAATTGTCACTGCAGGACCTCAATTACGACGATCCGAACGTTTACGAGATGATCTCTGCCGGGAAGACGGAGGGCGTTTTCCAGCTGGAGAGCGAGGGAATGAAAAACTTCATGAAGGAGCTAAAGCCGGAATGTCTCGAGGATATCATCGCCGGTATCTCCCTTTACCGCCCGGGGCCGATGGACTTTATCCCCAAATACATCGCCGGAAAAAATGACAGACACAATATTGTCTACGACTGTCCGCAGTTAGAGCCGATTTTGAAAAATACGTACGGATGTATCGTATACCAGGAGCAGGTTATGCAGATCGTGCGTGATCTCGCCGGTTACAGCTATGGACAAAGTGACAATGTGCGGCGTGCCATGTCAAAGAAAAAAAGCCAAAGAAATGGAACGAAACCGCAACATCTTTATTTATGGTGATGAAAGCGAAAATATCGAAGGATGTATCAAACGCGGAATCCCGGAGGAGACGGCAAGCAAGATTTATGCAGACATGACAGATTTTGCCAAATACGCATTTAACAAATCGCATGCTGCCGCATATGCTGTTGTGTCTTATCAGACAGCATATCTGAAATATTACTATCCGAAGGAATTTATGGCAGCTCTTCTTACTTCGGTTATGGATAATACCGGAAAAATCACCGAATATACGATGAGCTGCCGACAGATGGGCATCGAGATTCTGCCACCGGACATCAATGAAGGAGAGGCGAATTTTACGCCGACCGAAAAGGGAATCCGCTATGGCCTGGCTGCGATCAAGAGTGTCGGCCGGCCGGTCATTGAGGAAATTGTGACAGAACGCCGTGCCGCCGGTCCGTATGCTTCGCTGAAGGATCTGTGTAGCCGTCTGTCCGGAAAATCGATGAATAAGCGTACATTGGAAAGTTTTATCAAGGCGGGGGCGCTTGACTGCCTCGAGGGAACGCGCAAGCAGAAAATGAGTGCTTATGCTTCGATTCTGGAAGGCATCAGTCATGAAAAGAAGGCGACGATGACAGGACAGTTGTCATTGTTTGATTTTGCCAGCGATGAGGACAAGGAAGAACTGGAAACTAAGTTCCCGGATGTCGGTGAATATGATAAAGAAATGATTCTTGTCTTTGAAAAAGAGGTGCTTGGCCTGTATATCAGTGGTCATCCGCTCGAGGACTATGTCGATGTGATGAAGCGAAATATTACGCGTCAGACGATTGATTTTGCAATCGCCGACGGAGAACGTGTACCGCGTGTCAAGGATAATGAGACGGCAGTAATCGGTGGAATTATTGAGAATAAAGTTGTTAAAACAACGAAAACAAACAATATGATGGCATTTATCACGATCGAAGATCTTCTCGGAACGGTGGAAGTGATCATCTTTCCACGTGATTACGAGAATTACCGTCCGCTTTTGGAAAATGACCGGAAGGTGTTTGTCAAAGGGCGTGTTACGGTGGAAGAGGACAAACCGGCAAAAATGATCTGTCAGAAGATTGTGCCATTTGACGAGGTTCCGAATCAGCTCTGGATCCAGTTTACGGACAAGCAGAGTTATCTTGCGGCGGAGCAGTCATTGTTTAATTCTTTGGCAAAATACGATGGTCAGGATAAGGTCATTGTCTATCTGTCCACAGAACGTGCAAAAAAGCAGCTTCAAACAGTCGTATGACAAAAGTATGTCCGGAATTGCTGGAGGAACTTTATAAAAAAATTTACAAAAGAAAATGTCAAAGTAGTACAAATGAGTATTGAAAAAGTTTTGTAAATATCGTACAATGAAAGAGGATTGGAGGTAAACAGTAATGTCAGAAAAAGCAGTGAAAACGATAGGAGTATTGACAAGTGGTGGGGATGCACCGGGTATGAATGCAGCGATTCGTGCTGTCGTTCGAGCGGGATTATCAAGTGGACTGAAAGTAAAGGTATTCGCCGCGGATATGCGGGCTTATTAGAAGAAGATATTGTAGATATGGATACAATGAGTGTATCTGATATTGTACAAAAGGAGGAACCATCCTTTACACTTCCGTTGCCCGGAGATGGTAACACCGGAAGGCCAGAAAAAGGCAGCAGATATCTGCCGTAAACATGGCATCGATGGTATCGTAGTTATTGGAGGAGACGGTTCTTTCCGTGGAGCGCAGAAACTTTCTGCCAACGGAATCAACACGATCGGTGTTCCGGGAACAATCGATCTTGACATCTCTTGTACAGAATATACGATCGGTTTTGACACCGCCTGCAACACGGCGATGGAAGCAATCGACAAAGTACGTGATACATCCGCATCCCACGAGCGATGCAGTATCATTGAAGTAATGGGACGTACTGCCGGCCATATCGCATTGTGGTGTGGTATCAGTAATGGTTCTGAATATATTACAATTCCGGAACGCTATGACAATGATGAGCAGAAGATTATCGAGAAAATCCGTGCAAAACGCCGTATCGGTAAAAAGCATCATATCATTGTAAATGCCGAGGGGTTGGAAATTCTTACCAGATGGCAAAAGATATCGAGGAGGCAACCGGAATCGAAACACGTGCAACTGTTATCGGTCATATCCAGCGTGGCGGTAACCCATCCTGTCGTGACCGTGTCTATGCATCTTCCATGGGCGCGATGGCTGTTGATCTTTTGATCGCCGGCAAGACAAATCGTGTCGTAGCATATCGTTCCGGTAAATTCTGTGATTTTGATATCGAAGAAGCGCTGGCAATGACAAAAGACATTGATGAGCATCTTTACAGTTTGACGATGCGTTTGTCACGATAGACAATACATTTGATTTTATGATTGTTTACAGAGCTCTTTTCGGAGAATCCTGTTTTCGTATAAAAATAGCACCCAAAAGGGTGCTATTTGTTTTGCGTTAGTTTAAATTTTACTCTTCTGAAGTTTCAGTAGTGTTTTCTTCAACAGTTTCCTCTGCGGCTTCGTCGTCGCTTTTCTCCGGCATGTTTATGGTAACATAATCTCTTTCGTCATTTGGTGTTTCCGGGAAGTCGTCAGAATCCTCAGAGTCTTCATCCTCCCCGTAAAGATCATTATCGAAATCATCGTCATCATAATCATCTACGTAGTCCTTCATCAGGATGTTTTTCAGAAAATACAAAGCGGCTCCGATGGTAGCAAGTGTTGCAACTATTCCCAGGAGAAATTTAAAAACTTTTTCATAATCACATCGTCCTTTCTGTCCGCATGCTTAGTGTGGCATTTACGGAAATATATATACATATTTTACGGGAAAATAAAAAAAAAGTAAAGGGGTTTTTATACAAAAGTGTGAAAAGAAATAAAATAAATATATATATTTTGTGAAAAATAATTGTTGTAATATGAAAGAAGATGTTGTATTATAATAAATATATAGGGGATTTTGTGATGTGAATTATGCAATAAATACAAAATTTATCATCACAGAAAATTTCTAAATATATACAAATTGAATGGAGGATTCTGTTATGGCAGCAAAAGCAAATTATTCTAAAAACCAGAAAATAAAAAAAGGTTACAGAGAAAAAGGAAGTTGTGAAGATGGAGGCTAAACCGGTAGAGACAAAACAGGAAACTGCATCTGCAGAGACATCAGCAGCCAAGACAACAAAGGCAGAAGCAAAGAAAGAAACAAAATCAGGAGCAAAACGAGGACCAAAACCTGGTGCAAAACGTGGACCGAAACCAGGAGCAAAACGAGGACCAAAACCGGCATCGGAGCGCACGATCGAAATGACAGTGCAGTTTGGTGAAAAAGAAGTTACATACACAGATATGGTAAACCGCATTAAAGCAATGTGGAAAGAGCAGGGCAAACGTGAAGTATCCATGAAGAGCCTTGAATTGTATGTAAAACCGGAAGAATCCAAAGTGTATTATGTAATTAATTCACAGGATAAAAACCGGTTATCGGAGAGATTGATTATTAATTTGCAATGCAGAGCAGCCCATCGCAGTCAGCGGTGGGCTGTTTTAGGATTCATTCTCTTTATTGATAAAATTTATTGATAGTGTTCTCTAAATGTGTTATACTATAGAAAAGTCGTACTGACATACGAAGGAAATCCTGAGTAGGAAGGCGGTATAGTTCGAAATACATATTCGTGGCACGAAGTGTTGACGGTCGGCTTTTGTCGATCTTTTTTTATTGCTTTAAGGAAATTTGCCTGCAAAGCGAAAAACACGGAAAGGAGAACTTGCATGGAGAAACGTGTTGCCGTGATCGGAATCGTAGTAGAAAAAGAAGAATCCGCAGAAACCGTGAATGCGATATTGCATGAATACCGCGACGTGATCGTCGGAAGAATGGGAATCCCTTACCGGGAACGTGGGCTGTCTGTGATCAGCGTGATTGTTGACGCACCCAATGCAACGATCAGTGCTATTTCAGGAAAACTAGGGATGACAGACGGAGTAACAAGCAAAGCAATTTATGCAACAAAATGAAGTGGAGGAAAACAAAAATATGTACAATCCAAAGTCGGGAAAAGCAACCGAATTTATCGATGACAGGGAGATATTAGATTCCCTGGAATATGCACAAAAAACAAAAATAATAAAGAAGTAATAGATGCGATATTAGAAAAGGCATCTGCCATGAAAGGCATCAGCCACAGGGAGGCTGCCGTTTTATTAGAGTGTGAATTAGAAGAAGAAAACAAGAAAATAGAAAAATTGGCGAAAGAAATTAAGCAGCGCTTTTATGGTAATCGAATCGTAATGTTTGCTCCGTTGTATCTGTCAAATTACTGTGTCAATGGCTGCACCTATTGTCCATATCATCATTGCAATGAGCATATCCGCAGAAAAAAAAACTGACACAGGATGAAATCCGAGACGAAGTCATTGCTCTGCAGGATATGGGACACAAGAGACTTGCCATCGAGGCAGGAGAAGATCCGGTCAATAATCCGATCGAGTACATTTTGGAAAGCATTAAGACCATTTACAGCATTAAGCACAAAAACGGTGCAATTCGTCGTGTTAATGTAAATATTGCTGCTACAACTGTAGAAAACTATCAGAAATTACACGATGCCGGCATTGGAACGTACATTTTGTTCCAGGAGACTTATAACAAAGAAAGTTATGAAAAACTGCATCCAACCGGACCAAAACACAACTACGATTATCATACCGAAGCCATGGACCGCGCCATGGAAGGCGGCATCGATGATGTCGGACTTGGGGTATTGTTTGGCTTGAAATGTACCGCTATGAACGTGTCGGAATTATTATGCACGCGGCACCTGGAAGCGAAATTTGGAGTCGGACCGCATACGATCAGTGTACCGCGAATCTGCCCGGCAGATGATATTGATCCGGGAGAATTTACGAACGCAATTTCTGATGAAATATTTGAAAAAATTGTTGCGGTTATCCGTATTGCCGTGCCATACACGGGTATGATCGTGTCGACAAGAGAATCTCAGAAAACACGTGAAAAAGTGCTTGGACTCGGTATTTCACAGATCAGTGGCGGATCCCGCACAAGTGTCGGCGGATATGTCGAAGAAGAAAAAGAAGAGGACAATTCTGCACAGTTTGATGTCAGCGACCGCAGAACCCTGGATGAAGTTGTCAACTGGCTTCTCGAACTGGGATATATCCCGAGCTTCTGTACGGCATGCTACCGCGAAGGAAGAACCGGTGACCGCTTTATGAAACTGCTGAAATCCGGTCAGATCGTCAATTGCTGTCAGCCAAATGCACTGATGACATTAAAAGAGTATTTGGAGGATTATGCCAGCGATGACACCAAACAAAAAGGGGAAAAAGTCATTCAAAGAGAATTGGAAGTCATTACCAATCCTACGGTAAAAGAAAAGGCAAGAGAATATATCGAAAATATCCACGAAGGCCAGAGAGATTTCCGGTTTTAAAATAAATGCATAGGGTCTAATAATTGGCGAAACGGGAGTTATCGTGAGATAACTCCCGTTTCTGTCAATTACCAGACCATAAGTTTAGGCATTCAACGTCAAATGAACGGCAAATCCGCCGAATTCTCCTTTGATATAAACAAAAGTCATAAAACCGTCTTTGTCGTATTTCGCAGTCGACATATCAAATTCGATGCCGCGAAGACCAAGATGGTATACAGCACGTTCTACGGAATTACATCCGACAGCGATATGTCCGTGGGTTCCTGCTCCCGGTGCTTTCATTACTTCGATTTTTTTGCCGCAGAAATACGATACGTCGATATTTTTCTGAGGGAAACCAAACATGGTAGTGAAAGCGTCTGCAGTATCCGCAGCCTCGGCATCATCGGCACAATTGATACCGATGTGTTTGACTTTAAAGCCAAGCATATGGTTGACAGCTTCACGTGTAAGAGCAACGATATTGGTAAATTTATCGGCTGCAAGAAGCGAGGTGTCTACCATCCAGCTTCCACCGCATGCGATAATACGGTCAAAGTCAAGGTATTCATTCAGGTTGGAAGAATTGATACCGCCGGTTGGCATAAATTTCATCTCTGTGTAAGGAGCAGCCATTGCTTTGATCAATTTCAGTCCGCCAATTGCCTCCGCCGGAAATACTTTAACGACATCCAGGCCAAGAGCAGCAGCTTTCTGTACGTCGCTTGGTGTCGCACAGCCCGGCATTACCGGGATTTTTTATTGATACAATATTTTACTAATTTTTCATCCATTCCGGGACTGACGATAAATTTGGCACCGGCAGCTACAGCACGGTCTACCTGCTCGGTTGTGATCACGGTGCCGGCTCCGATCACCATATTCGGATATTCTTCTGACATGATCTTGATTGCTTCCTCAGCGCAATCGGTTCGAAATGTCACTTCCGCACAAGGAAGTCCGCCGGTACAAAGAGCTTTGCCAAGCGGTCTGGCATCCTCGGCATGCTTCAATGCAACTACGGGAACAATCCCAATCTTCGAAAGAGTAACTAATACATCGTTCATTGAAAAAACCTCCTTTTCCCTCTAGTATAACCGATTTTGTAAACAGATGTCAATGGAGAAAAATTCGTTGCTATTTTCCCACCAAAAGAGTATACTAATAAAAGAGGTTGGTGGTAAAAATGTTTTCGGAAATTTATTATTCTAAAAAGACAGGAGAACCGGTGCAGGTCGTTGCAAAGTGCAGTATATTGCCGGATGAGATCCCGGGGATCTGTTTTCAGCAAATGAGCGGAGAATTTGCTTGCTATGTCTGGGATGTGGAACATTTCAAAGCAAATTATCAAAAAGAAAAAGTGCAGATAAAAGAAGAGGCAGAGACAGAGCCAAAGCCAAAGGAAGAAATTTCGGATCTGGTTCGTTTTCTCGATGCGGATACTTACCGCGAAAAAATGAAAATATTGGAAAGTATGAAAGACGACTTAAATGAGCATATTTTAAATAATATGGCAGTGAGTCTGGATCTTTCCCTGGAAGATGGTGTGGACGGATATTCCTTCCTGATGTCCGAGCTTAAGATACGAAGCCGTTTTGAGGGCAAGCGAGGAGAGCGATTATGAATTACCGAATGCAGATACAATACGATGGTGCGCGGTACCGTGGCTGGCAGAGACAGGCGGCGACCGGCGATACGATCCAGGGAAAACTGGAAGCGATACTTACCAGACGGTTTGGAAGAAATATTGAAATTGACGGTGCAAGCCGTACGGATGCCGGGGGTTCACGCATTGGCACAGATTGCCAATTTTCACGTAGCAGACGATGAGGCGGTGGAGCCGGAGGAACTTCAAAAATATATCAATCAATATTTGCCGGAAGACATCGCCGTTACCGCTGTAGTGGCGGCGGGTGAGCGGTTTCACAGCCGGCTTAATGCGACGGGAAAAACCTACGAATATCATTTGATCCCATATGGTACATACGATGTCTTTGCACGAAAATACGCGTGGCAGATGACGGAACCGCTTGACATCGAAGCCATGCGGGAAGCAGCGGGACATGTACTTGGAAGTCATGATTTCCGCAGTTTTTGTACCAAGGCAGCAAAGAAAAAATCGACCATCCGCGCAATCCGGCTTTTGGAAATCTATGAGACAAAAACGAAATTGTCATAGAGATTACCGGCAATGGATTTTTGTACAATATGGTGCGTGTTCTCGTCGGAACTCTTGTGGAAGTCGGCATGGGATTGCGAAAAGCGGATCACATCCCGACGATTTTGGAGAAAAAAGAACGCCGGTATGCAGGCGAGACAGCGCCGGCATGCGGACTGTTTTTAAAACAAATTTACTATGAATAAAAGGAAGCGGTCGTATGAGAGAAATGGAATTTAAAATGGGGCGGGAAGGCCTTGTCAATCCGCGTGAAATAATCCGGGTGACAGAAGGTGTACTGCCGAGTGCGTATTATTATACTATCATACCGGCGGTTGCCATGTCGGGAAATATCGCATTTTCCGACCGGCTGAAAAACCGCGAAGGTGTGGTAAAAGATGTAGTTGAAAATGAAAAAGGCTATTATGTGATAGCCGAATTTGATGAATAAATGGAGGAATGAACATGGAACGCAAAAATGCATGGAATGGATATGAAACAGAAGAATTGAAAAAAGTGGATGCGTTAAATCAGGAATACCGCACATTTTTGAATGAGGGAAAAACCGAGCGCGAATGCGTGAAACTGGCTGTGAAAATGGCAGAAGAGGCAGGATACCGCGACTTAAAAGAGGTTATTGCCAAAAAAGAGACGTTGAAGGCAGGAGACAAAGTGTACGCTGTCGGCATGAAAAAATGATCTCTCTTTTCCAGATCGGAAAGAAACCGTTGGAAGAAGGAATGGCAATCCTTGGCGCGCACATTGACTCCCCCACGTTTGGATATTAAACAGAATCCGTTGTACGAAGAGGGCGGTTTTGCTTATCTTGACACCCATTATTATGGTGGAATCAAAAATATCAATGGGTGACACTGCCGCTTGCCATCCACGGTGTGATCGCGAAAAAAGACGGAACGGTTGTCGATGTCAAAATCGGAGAGGATAAAGAGGATCCGGTATTTTGCGTGACAGACCTTTTGATTCATCTTTCTGCGGACCGCATGGAAAAGAAGGCAAATAAAGTGATCGAGGGAGAAGAACTGGATCTGTTATTTGGAAGCAAGCCACTCAAAGGCAAAAAAAAGAAGCGGTAAAAGAAAGTGTTCTTGCACTTTTAAAAGAAAAAATATGACATGGAAGAAGAAGACTTTTTGTCGGCAGAATTGGAAATCGTGCCGGCAGGAGAAGCGCGTGAAGCCGGTATTGACACCAGCATGATCATGGGTTACGGACAGGACGACCGTGTCTGTGCATTTACGTCTCTGAAAGCAATGCTCGAGGTCGAATGCACGGAATATACGACATGTTGTCTCCTTGTAGATAAGGAAGAAATTGGAAGCGTCGGAGCGACCGGAATGCAGTCGAAAACCTTTGAAAATACGGTGGCTGAGATTCTTGCCTGCATGGGTGAATACAGCGATCTCGCTGTCCGCCGTTGTCTTGCAAATTCGAAAATGCTCTCTTCGGATGTAAGTGCTGCCTTCGATCCGACATTTAAGTCAGCTTACGAGCCGAAAAATGCTGCTTATTTTGGAAAAGGAATGGTATTTAACAAATTTACCGGTTCCCGCGGAAAATCCGGAAGCAATGATGCGAATGCCGAATATATCGCAGGCATCCGCCGTATCCTGGATGAGAGAAATGTCGCATACCAGACGGCAGAACTTGGAAAAGTAGATGTCGGTGGAGGCGGAACAATTGCTTATATTATGGCACTTTATGGTATGGAAGTGATTGACTGCGGTGTCGCCGTTCTCAATATGCATGCTCCTTTGGGAAATCGTCAGCAAGGCAGATGTCTATGAGACGAAAAAAGGTTATATTGTATTTTTGGAAGATGCATTTTCAGTAAAATAAGATCTGTTGAAAATAGTTTTGCTTCGAGGCATGGATCATCGCGGTTCGTGTCTCGATTTTTTTTGTCCGAAAACGATATCTTGACAATAGCCGGCTTCCCTCGTATGATAGGCTTACAATTATAAAAGAAGGGGAAATGCACATGATGATTCAAAGGGATAGTCTGACGGAAAACATGATATTACAGGGACGCTATGAAGTAAGAAAAGCCACACATACGACACAAGTAGAACGGGATTATGAAGTATACGACCGAGAGGAAAAGAAAGAATACCGGGTAAAGGAATTTTATCCGTCAAATTACTGCAGCAGGGGAGCAGACGGGCAAACAGTCATCGTGCGTGGAGTACGAAACCAATCTGTCTTTGAGCAGTCAAAGGAATGGTTTGCGCAGGCCTACCGACAGATTGCCGCCGGTAAGAAAACAAAGGGGTTCCCGGAAGCAGTGCGCCTGTTTTCGGAAAATAATACGATTTATGTCGTTTTAGAAAAATCAGATGGCGGGAGGCTTTCTGAGCAGATCCGTCATGCCGGCGGAAAATTGTCTTATGCCGAAAGTGTGCCCATCCTACGCGCAATTGTGGAAACCTTACTGCAAATGCAGCCACCGAAGGGATATCTGCCTCAAATTTCCAAAGAAAGCATAGTGCTCTTAAAAAGCAGAATAAAACAGAGGTCATATTTACGGACATTGTGCAGAAAGAAGATGTCATCTATTCTGTGGGGAGTCTCTGGACTGAGATGCTGACAGGATTATGCCCTCAGACCTCATCCCTGCGTGCCCCGTCAGAACTGGGGGTGGAATTGCCGGCCGAAGCAGAGCAGATGATATTGCGATGTTTGGAAAAGAATACAGAAAACAGGGTGTCTTTGGAGGAACTTCTTTCGATTCTCCCGCGGGGAAGAAAGGAGAGGATTGTGCTTACGAAAAACAAGTTTTATTAGCTGTCACTGCGCTGATCTTTGCGATAGCAGCATGGAAAAAGTCTGCTTCCGAAAGAGAAAGAAGTTTTGGTCGCGGAAAAGCAATCCCTTTTGACAGAAACGGCAGATGTGGAAAGGGGTGTGTCGTCACCTGTATCGCCGGGAGCGATGCAAGTGAGTGTGGCAAGTGCGCCGGCGATAACGGAGGAGGCTGTAAGCAGGGTGGTTTTAGAAGAGGTCCCGATAAATACGCCGGAGCAAACACCCGGGAAGACGAAAAGACAAAACAGAAACAAAATAAGAAGAACAAAAAGAAGAGTGGGGAAGAAAGGCAAAATAAGGTGGAGCAATCCATTGTCGCACCGAGTAAACCACATAAGCAGAAGTCGGATTTGTTTGATTTTTGGTAAAATAGGAGGAACTTATAATGTGGACATTATAAAGGTATAATAAAAAAGTTATTAAGAAGGTAAAAATAACACCTATACTTTATGGCAAAAATATGTTATTCTGGAAATGGAGAAAGGAGGTTGCTAGATGCAACACAAAAAACTTATGGGGATTGTAGCTTTGCTGATGTGTCTTACGTTAGTGGCGCCGACAGTGACGATTGAGGCAGCGACAACAATCTACAACAACCAGACTGGTACGCAGGATGGGTACAATTATGAATTGTGGAAAGATTATGGGACCACAAGCATGACCCTGAATGGAGGGGGAACCTTCAGCTGCCAGTGGAGCAACATTGGAAATGCGTTATTCCGTAAAGGAAAGAAATTCGACGCGACCAAGACGTATTCGCAGCTTGGCAATATCACGATTGACTACGGCTGCAACTACCAGCCAAACGGAAACTCTTACCTCTGTGTATATGGCTGGTCAAAGAGTCCGCTTGTGGAATTCTACATCGTAGACAGCTGGGGAACCTGGCGTCCACCGGGAGGAACTTCAAAGGACAGATTTACGTAGATGGCGGAACGTATGATGTGTACGAGACAACTCGTGTAAATCAGCCATCCATCGAAGGAAACACGACCTTTAAACAGTATTGGAGTGTACGTACAAGCAAACGTACGAGCGGAACGATTTCCGTGACAGAACATTTTAAAGCTTGGGCGAACAAAGGCATGAGCCTCGGAAAGATTTATGAAGCGGCTTTGAATATCGAAGGATATCAGAGCAGCGGAAGTGCCAATGTGTATAAGAATAATATGACCATCGGCGGAAGTTCCGGCGGATCGAGCAGTTCCGGAAACTCCGGCTCAGGCAGTTCGGGAAGCACAAGTTCAAGCACGAACAGGAAAGAGTGCGAAAGCATGACACTTGGAGGCAGTTATGCCGGAAGGATCAATTCTCCATTTAGTGGAGCAGCTCTTTATGCAAATGGGGATAATTGCAAATTTACCCAGTATTTTGCTTACGGCACACACAGTTTCTCTCTTCGTGGCTGTTCGAACAACGATAAAATGGCAAAAGTTGATTTGTACATCGGCGGTACAAAGAAAGGTACTTTTACTATGGCGGAAGTTATCCTGCCGTATACACGATCAATAATGTAAGTCATGGAACAGGAAACCAGGAGATTAAACTGGTATGCTCCGAGGACAATGGTACATGGGATGCTTATGTAGACTATTTTACATGGCAATAAAGGAAATCAATGGGTGCCCTGTTATCGGGCATTCGGAATAGAATAAACGGCTCTGCCTGCGGCAAATAATCTACCGGCTGCGGGCAGAGTTTTTTGTATTGCTGTTTTCATATCCGAAAGCACCTGAACATAGCTTTTTCAGTAGACAAAGTGTGTGAAAAATGTTATAATTTTTAAATATATGAAACATGCAATGATCAGAAGGAGGAAATAACGTTGAATAAAGAACTCGTTATTGTACTTGATTTTGGCGGCCAGTATAATCAGCTGATTGCCAGACGCGTCAGAGAGTGTCATGTATACTGCGAAGTGCATCCGTACACCCTTGGAATCGATAAGATCAAGGAAATGAACCCGAAAGGGATTATATTTACCGGTGGACCAAACAGTGTATATGCAGAAGAATCCCCACGTTATCAGAAAGAAATTTTTGAACTTGGTATCCCGATTCTCGGAATCTGCTATGGTTCCCAGTTGATGGCATATACGCTCGGTGGAACAGTGGAGACAGCACCTGTCAGCGAATACGGAAAGACAGAAGTTAAAGTGGACAAGTCGTCTCTTTTGTTTAGCGATGTCGAAGAAAAGACAATCTGCTGGATGAGCCACACCGATTATATCGCAAAGGCACCGGAAGGCTTTACTATCAGTGCGACGACACCTGTCTGCCCGGTAGCAGCGATGGAAATGCCTGAGAAAAAACTTTATGCAACGCAATTTCATCCCGAAGTTCTTCATACTCAGGAAGGTGTGAAGATGCTTTCCAATTTTGTATACAAAGTCTGCGGCTGCAGCGGTGACTGGAAAATGTCTTCTTTCGTAGAAGATACCATCCGATCGATCCGTGAAAAGGTCGGCGACGGCAAAGTGCTCTGTGCCCTTTCCGGTGGTGTCGACTCTTCCGTGGCAGCAGTCCTTCTCTCAAAGGCAATCGGCAAACAGCTGACTTGCGTCTTTGTTGATCAGGGACTTCTGCGCAAAAATGAAGGAGACGAAGTTGAAGCTGTATTCGGCCCGGACGGCCCATACGACCTGAACTTTATCCGTGTCAACTGCCAGGAACGTTTCTATGAAAAACTTGCCGGTGTCAGTGAACCGGAAGCAAAAACGAAAGATCATCGGCGAAGAGTTCATCCGCGTCTTCGAGGCGGAGGCAAAAAAGATCGGAACAGTGGATTTTCTGGTTCAGGGCACGATTTACCCCGACGTGATTGAATCCGGTCTCGGTAAATCCGCAGTCATCAAGTCCCACCACAATGTTGGTGGTCTCCCGGACTGTGTTGATTTCAAAGAAATCATCGAACCTCTCCGTCTCCTTTTCAAGGACGAAGTTCGTAAAGCCGGCCGTGAACTCGGCATCCCGGAATATCTGGTAAGCCGCCAGCCATTCCCGGGCCCGGGCCTTGGAATCCGTATCGTCGGCGAAGTAACGGCAGAAAAAGTCCGCATCGTTCAAGACGCCGACTACATCTACCGCGACGAGATCGCCAAAGCCGGCATCGAAGGCCTCGGCCAGTACTTCGCAGCCCTTACCAACATGCGCAGCGTCGGTGTTATGGGTGACGAACGTACCTATGACTACGCCGTAGCTCTCCGCGCCGTGAACACAACCGACTTCATGACTGCCGAGTGCTCCGAAATCCCATTCGAGGTACTCCAAAAGGTAATGAACCGAATCATAAACGAGGTGAAAGGGGTTAACCGCGTAATGTACGATCTGACCAGCAAGCCACCCGGAACGATAGAGTTTGAATAGGAGCTAGTTAATACAAAGTATTTTATATAGCAGACAATCTATCAGATTGTCTGCTATATATACATTGTTAGATTTTTATAAAAGAGTGTTGCCAATTTGTTATGAAGGAGAAAGAAAATGAATAATATAGGTGATAAAGGTAATTTCTTTAAAAATCCGATAGGAGTAATCGGCATATTTTTGGTTTTAACAGAGGCAATAGCTAGCACTGTAATAGTGAAGAGTAATCTAAATGATTTTCAAAATACCATATTGGTTATATTTGTTGTTCTATTTCCATGTCTTGTTTTATGGGTTTTTTATTTGCTTGTCACTAAACATCATAAAAAGTTGTATTCACCATCTGACTATAAAGATGAACAAAATTTTGTCAACACATATAATAATAATACGCTGAAAAATGAAAGTGTAATAATCGATACGGAAACTATGACTCAGAAAGAAGAAAACGATAAAAGTATTGTAATATTAAAGAATGCTTTGATGGATATTGTTAAGTTACAAAAGAAGATTATTCCAACTGTGGAAGATTCAATAATATCAGAAAATGATAAAGAAAAGTACATATCTAATCTGGATGACTTTTTAATGGGGACTTTTGAAGATGAGGAAGAAAAAATACTAAGAGTACAGATTAGTCCAATGTATAAGTGCTCTAAATTGCTCGAAGAATTGATTAAGCAAAATTATATTGCAGGTATATATAGATTTGGCATTGATAAAAAGTTTGTTAGTAATATAGAGCATGAAGCAATTTGGTTAGGTTGTGAAGTACCTTTGGATATGGCTGTTAATGTGATAAGAATGGCTAAAAGATATTATCCTCATTTAAAATATCTTCAGCTGAATGATGATAAGGAAGTTGTACCAGAGTATGTAAAATATCAGATATATATTGGTGGGGCTACAAGAACTGCAAAGGAAAGAAAATTAAGAATGTTGAGTGAAAGTGATTTCGAAAAGATATATTCATTTAGTAGCATAAAAGAATTTCATGATTATATAAAACAATTTGATCCTAGATATGAGTATGTGGTATATTAATGGCAACAGAAAATCAGTAAGCCAAAATAAAATGTGCAAATAAAGTAAAATATTGGAAAATTTTAAATAAAACTTAAACAAAATAGTTTAAGTTAAAATAACAACTTGCTTAGTTTGAATAAGCTACAAGCAGTGCAGAGGAATATATCAATAAGAAGTTCTCTAGTCTTATCAAATTATTAATTACAATGCATAAACCAAGATTTAGATACGGTATCTTCTGCAAACAAAAGCGATTTTGCGATTAGAATGGTAAAGTTTCACGGCATAATATTTTGTTGAAAGCTCGTGTGCCAAATATCGTTGTGTATGTGTTATATAGTACTCAATTGTTACATGCAAACGCCGACTTGGATTTATTGACTGTGTTTTTGCTTGATAAAGTACAGAAGAAAGAAGTTATTTCTAAAGAAAATTTTGCGCAGTTAAAGAAACAAAAAATTGGTAGAGGAAAGATATCCAAATATTTATGTTTCTTATAAGGTTGCTAATATTGTAGGGCAACAGACGGAGTATGTTAGAAACAAAGGATTAAAAATGATGTGTGCAAACAATTAATAATTAATGCATTAGATACAATGGAGAGAGCTAGTGCTAGTGAGTTGAAGGAGGTTTTGTCAGGCTCATTGTCAGCAGTTTTGAGCGATAAGCAAAAGTCCAAGAAAGTATCTAATATTCTTCAGGCTATGAAGCGAGAAGGCATTGCAGATGTTGACGGCGTTGGACATGCTGCAAGATGGTATTTGAAAAAAATAAGCATTTGAACTAATTTAGCTAAGAAAAAACGATTTAGTTAAGTGCTTAACGAAAATGCCGGAAAATAAGGACTTTTCCATAGACTAATAAATGTAATTAGCTCAAAATTAGTCTAAGATAGTTCAAAATTAGTCCAAGATAGAAAATTTGCCTGTAGAAATGAAGCAATAGCAGAAACTTTTCATTATATGAAGATTGTTGAAGTGCGAGGAACAGGAATTCCATGAATTATTAATAAATGCAAGGAATATGGTTTGCTGGAGTCGAGATTTGAAGAACTTGGAGCTAGATTTTTGGTAACAATCTACAGAAAGCAAACCAATAACCCAAACTCTGCGAGTTCGAAAGACGGACATATTTTAGCCACAAAACCTTATTTTATAGACTTTGCGGCTCTTTTATTTAGTTTTGTGATGTTGAGAGGATGATATACAACTTCCATATGAAAGAAGATGGAGAAAAACAAAAAATACATAGATGTTAACTTTTAATGCGCATTGAATATAAAAACATAAAAGAAATAAAAAATAAATTGAGAAAAGTGGCGATTTATGTTATAATTTGAGAAACAAGATATTGAGATAAAAGTGTGGATTTGATAACTAAAGAAGATGTAGATATGTATTTGTAACAAGGGATGATTAGAATGGGAGTGATTCATATATGGATAAAAAGTTTAGATGGAATATGTTCATTACTTCGTTTATACCACTGTGGATATCGATAATGATATCAGATGTTTGGAATATAGTTGAAAGTACAATTAAAAATTGGATAAATAGTGAACCGGTTCTTTACAATATTATCAATATATGTAGTGAGAACTGGGTATGCATATTTGTTGTTTTAATAATTGGAATATTGATGATAATTGGCATTATCTCTATAAATAAATTTATACGCGACAAGAAGAATAGTAGCCACATACCTCAGATTAAAATAAAAAAAGCTATAAGAGCTAATAAATTATCATCAGAATTCTTGTTGGCGTACATTTTGCCTATGATAGCTTTTGATTTTGCAGAGTTTAAAAGTGTGGTATTATTTATGGTTTACTTCGGAATGCTTGCTTTTTTTGTGTATTAGAAATAGTAATGTTTATACAAACATATGGCTTGAAATCAAAGGGTATCGTATGTATTTGTGTGACTTGAAACTAACAAAATGGGGAGACCGCATATATACAAAGAGTGCTTGGTAATTAGTCCCAATAATCTCACTGTCAAAATTGATAACGATATGGCGTATTGGGATTTTGATAACTATATTTATATTGATTTAAGGTAGGAGGCATGCATATGGATAAGGATTTACTTATAGAAGAATTGAAAAATGCAAGAGAAAATGCATATGGTTGGAGTTTGTATTTCTTTAAGATAGATCGAAGAAACAGCAATCCTTTTACTGCATATAAAGTTAGATTTAAGAATTGTCGGTATCTTCCAGAATATGCAAAAATATTGATTGATATGGTTATAAAGTATCAGATGAAAAAAATTAATGAAATCAAAGAATATACTGGGGAAAACACAAAGGTTTCTTGTGATAGAATTGAAACAAGCAGTGAACTGGTTAAAGAACAATGGGATTATTTTGTTAAAGATATTGCGGAGGCTTCTGATGAAAAAGTTGAAGGAAAATATCATGGATATGTGCTAGAAGGGGTATCATCTAATAATAGTAGGAAGTCGCTTGTCTTTTTTGAAGATTGCTAATCCTATAATTAATTTAAAGAATAAACGCAGTGCTGTGTTTACATTTGACGCAGATAATGAATTGTCTGAAATGGCAGATGAGATTTGTAAATTACGTATGGATGCAGATTGCATAGTAACTGATGATGTAATATATTCATTTAATTACAAAATTGAAGATTTGTTAAATATGGAAAAGACACTGAAAAAGTGAAAAAAAGAAGCATTAGAGAAGATTATTGCTGTTGATGCATTTGAAAATAAAGATGACTTTGAGCAAATGGTAAGGGCATATAAGTCACCTAGAACATTTATCACACTGAAAAGTGAGCGCATTGAACGAATAATAAATATGGAAAAACGAAAAGATGTTGCAAGTATGCTTAAAATTGAAATAAGCAAAAATGGAAAATTGATTTTAAAGAATGAAGAAGAAGTTTCGTTGTTGTTGAGGTATCTATGCTACAAGGTGTTTAAGGATGATGAGACAAAGGAATTGCTAGAAGCAAATAATGTGACTCAGATATTGTTAAATTAAAAGGATATACAAGAAGTTTTAAAATTAATAATCAACAGAAGAAAGAAGGTTAGAATATATGCAGATTTATTCAGCAATTTTTCCAGTAACAGATACATTAACACAGGACACGTTGATACAACTGGTAATTGAATGGAACCAAAACAGTCCACATAATAAAATCTCTAATTTGAATTGGGATGGGAAAAATCGAAATGTCAAGTTTGAAGAAGAAAATTTGTCGTTAGAAATACAGGAAATACGGGTGTATAATACGATAGCCATACGATTTCATCAGTTTGATAAGAACAATATTATATGGAATACAGATATAGTGGTAAATTTTGATGAGCATATATTTTCTATAAAAATTGATAGAGAAACGACTGCAAATACGATTGGTTTTGTTCCTAAATTTAAGACGCCGGTTCTCGTGAATAAATTACTTGATGGCGGTTATGTAGAAACAGATAATGGAATGAAAATTTCTGAACAAGAGATTATGATTCTAAAGGACAATTATCATCTTATTGAAGATGTTATATGTAGACGAGCTGTATATAATATGCCGATAATATATATCACAAAATCGTGGGGAAAGTATCCATTTAAAACTCAAAAATTGGCATATAGATTGCGTGGCGTTGCACATGTTCTTGTTGAAGAGGATCCCTCTGTTTCACCTATATTGAAAAGTAGTTGCAGTGGAATGAATTCGCATCATGGCAGCGTTGGAATATATTATCCTGGCAAAGCTAATGTTTATAAAATTATTACAACGGGTAAATATGTTAACAAAGAAGATAAGCTTATTGATCGTATTGTAAAGATTGTGTGTCAATATGTAAACCAACAAGCGCGTGATACAATGATGACATTTGAGGGTGTCCAAAATGAACTTTTTAAGTTGCGATATGAACATGCGGCAGAAAAGAGGAGTAAAGCAGAAAGTGAGGTGTCGCAAGTTTACAACACTTTTGATGTGGAACTGAGTGAAAAGGAACACACTATTGAAGAGTTAAATCTCGTATTGTGGCATTACAAGCAGAAAATCAGGGACTTAGAGCAAAATATGATCAGAATACAGAAATTCCGTTGCTATATTATGGAGCAGAGGATGAATTGTTTGACGGAGAAATTAGAGATCAAGTGTTAGAGATGCTTCAGAACCAGCTTAGTTGCGTAAAAAAGGATACTAGAAAGGAACATATTTTATTAGATATTTTAGAAAGCAATGAATCAACAGGGACGTTAAATGGAAAACGAACAGAAATAAAACGCATTTTAAAAAGGCTACACGAAAGTGGGAGACGGCTTAAAAAGAGCTTTGAAAACATATGGATTTACGATAGCAAATGATGGTGGACATTATAAACTTACGTACAAAGATGACTCCCGATATATGTTTACAATGGCTGCGTCAGGAAGCGATAGTCAACGGGGAGGGGAGAACCTTTCAGCTGAAATAACGAGGGATATGCTATGACTAAACAACTAATGGATTGAATGTTATAATATGATATATCGTATGAAAAAGGAACTCAGGAGAATGGAGGAAATTTGAATGAACGAAAATAGTTTGATATTGGCTAAAGCTGAATTGAATACAAAGAGAAAAATAACGCATACTCCGTCAGTTATCCAAGCAGATACGCTATTTACATTTATGACTGAATTGAGATATTTATTGTCGATTTTGGAAAATCGAATGGTCTCTCCCTGATATAATGATGAAACCATCAATTATTTGAGAATACCAAAACTAAAAAAGATTGCATTTCCCATGAAGTGCTTTTGTGATATTAATTTACATAGAATGGAAGAACATTTGGAATGGTATGGATATTATGGTCTAGCATTTTCGAAAGAGTGGGGAATGAATAAAGGGATACAGCCAATTCAATATATTAATTCCAAATCGAAATTGAGAGAAGATTTTTCTACATCATTTTCGGCTGCGTTGAAAGCGGACTCGAAAAAGGAATCTAGATTACAGACTAAAATGAAAAATTATCTTCTTCATCAATTAATGTATATTAAGCCATATGAAGGTAAAATGGAAAATAGGAATACAGGAAGAATTAAGAAAAAATGTTTTACTGATGAATGTGAGTGGAGATTTGTTCCAGATGTTACGGGTGCTGGATTTAAACAAATTTATTTTGATAAAGGTATATTGAATGCGGGCAACTTGGGATTGATTAGTAATTCTATGGAAGGTATAAGTGATATATCGTTAGAGTTTGATTATGTAGACCTAAAATATATTATTGTCAAGGAAAAGGAAGACCTTCGAACATTAATTCAGTTTTGCAAAGAAAAAAAGATGGATGAAGAAGTTATATATCAATTAGTTTCAAAAGTGATTGTTTGGAAGGATTGAAAGGGGATTTTTAATGTTTGCTGATTTTAATAGTGTGTTCAATAATGAAAAAAACTCGCAATTTACGGTTCCTAAACCATTGGTTGAGCATATGAATAAGTCCGTACCAACTGGAGTGAAATATGCAATAGATGAAGATGGAGATCGTTGCATTACTAGCGATAATGGTCAACCAATAACTGTTGAGGGCTTTGTTTTTTCTCCCACGAAAGAGCAACTTGCGGTACTGGGAGAAAAATATACATAGGAAGATGTAATTAATTATTTTTATAACATTCAAAAACCCATTCCTTTTCTTTTTTTAAAGATGGATATATTAAATTGAATGGACAAGATTTTGAAATAGAGAGACTTAAGTATAATCCATTACATCCGATTAAATATGAAATGAATAGTTTCTGTATGTATCCAAGTAAATTTCCGGATCCGTTTAAAATTAGAATCGGTTGTGAAGAATGTGATCGAGAAATAGAAATTAAAAGAGTTATCAATAATAGTGTGAATGTTTGTCGGCTACAAACAAATGATGAGGAACCTTTGCAAATTACAATATATTTGAACGAAAAGAATCATACAATGAAACTCAATATATCATTTGATTTAAGTAAGGCAAAGACCGTGCGAGATATTGTTCAGGTTACTTCGATCTATAATGCTTATTTAGCTGGGAAAGGAACAATGTTTAACAAACCTTTGGAAGGACAGTTAGAAGGAACCAATCTAAAATGTTATGATGAAAATAGTTTGATTTTTTGGAAAAAGTTTTGCAACTTGAAGATAAATTGCAAGTTACTTTTTGAACCACCTATGGACGATATACAGTATGATACTATTGTTCAAGTCGAAGAATTATATCAATGTTTGATAAAAGAAAATCCATATATTGATACAAATATTGTAAACTCCATTGATGGAAATTGGGACATGAAAGAAAACAAAGAAATTTCTGATAAAATAGGAACTGCTATTTATTTTGAATTTGAAGCAACGAATGAAGTAGAATTGTTTGATAAGAAAATTATACTATCAGCACTTGTAGCTATTTTTGGGGCTAAATTAGTGGGTTGCGTAACTGAAAATGGAAAGCAAAAATTAATTTTGGAAGATGCAGATGAGAATAATAAACGATTTACTTCAATCATGTTGTTTACAGATGAAAAAGAGTTAAAAGTATTTAGAGCAAAAGATCATAATGAAATTTTAGATTTGATGCATAGCGCAAAACGTATTTCAGAATATGTATAAAGTATATGGAAAAGCTTTGAAAAAACGAGTTTGTTAATTCGGTGCTTTAATTGTTAGTGTCAAGTTGAAAATGTTAAGGGCTGGAGGAGCATTATAAGGATTTGTCAGCAAAATGTAAGCAAAAAATCCTGCAAACTCAAAAAACACTAGAATAAGCAGGCTTAATATACAAATTACCCGCTTTAACGGATTGACAAACCACAACATATAGTTGCCAAAATCGAGTTTGAATAACGGACAGAAATACCGAAAGCCTGTATTTATGCGGGTTTCCAGCATTTGTTTTATCAAATGGCTCTGGTTTGGCTCTATTTGTGGGCGGGATAAGGGTTGCGAAAGCACTGATGGAGAAATAAAGGCATAATGGTAAGGAAAAAGTGATATATGCATCTTGGGCACAGCAATACTGAAAATTATAAGTTCAGCTGGAACAAAAAGTATGTTATGTACTGGAGAATTCCGGGGATCTGTGGGGAGTAATTGCGGGAAAAAAGGGAAAAGCGTATAATACAAGAAAATAATGTTTTCACAGTATAAAATAGAGGAGAGAACTATCATGCAGAAAATACTGATTGTAGAAGATGATGCAAATATCAATAATCTGCTTCAGGAAGCATTATCCAAAGCAGGCTATTCCTGTGAGCAGGCGTTTTCCGGAACTGAGGCAAAGCTGCTTTTGAATATGCAGGAGCATAGCTATGCACTGGTGTTGCTGGATTTGATGTTGCCCGGAATCTCAGGAGAAGCGGTTCTGGAGGAAATACGAAAAAAGGGAAATCTTCCGGTTATTGTTCTGACTGCAAAAGACAGTCTGGATGAAAAGGTAGAGGTTTTGACCAGTGGAGCTGATGATTATATAACAAAACCATTTGAAATCAGAGAAGTGCTGGCAAGAGTCCAGGTACAGCTTCGACATACAGAAGAAAAGGAAATAAAAGAATCTAACCTTTCGTTCAGAGAGATGGTATTGAACAAAGCTACTTTTCAGGTCAGCATTGGTGGAAAGATACTTCCGAAGATCACAAAACAGGAGTTCGCAATTTTAGAATTACTGCTCAGAAATCCAAAACAGGTTTTTAGCAAAGAGGATATTTTCGAATATGCGTGGGACGAACCATATATGGGTGAAACAAAAACTCTGGATGTACATATAAGCAATATTCGTAAAAAGATAAAAACAGTTACATCTGAGGAATATATTGAAACAGTATGGGGAATCGGTTATCGTCTTCATGCATAATCTTTACTCTTTTTTTACTATTTATTTGCGTTTGATTAGGATTATTCCTTTATGATAAATGCAGATAAGAAAAGGAGATGAAAAATTTGAGTGAGATGTTATTGGAAACAAGAAATTTGACTAAGCAATATGGACACCATAAAGCTGTGGACAGTGTCAATATGCATATAAAAAAGGGTGCTATCTATGGATTTATCGGACGGAGCGGTGCTGGGAAAGACGACTTGCCTGAAGATGATCAGTGGACTTTCCAAACCGACCAGTGGAGAAATCGAAATCTTTGGATACAAAGGAAAGGATTTACAGAAAGTCCGCTCCCGTGTGGGATGTCTGATTGAAGCGCCCGGGTTATATGGAAATATGACCGCATATGAAAATCTGAATATCAAATGCAAGCTGTTTGGGATAAAGAAAAAAAGTTATATTGAAGAAATATTGAGAATTATCGGTCTGGAGGATGTGGGAAGGAAAAAAAACAAAACATTTTTCACTTGGAATGAAACAGCGTTTGGGAATTGGTCTTGCTTTGGTTGGAGAACCAGATTTATTAGTTCTTGATGAGCCAATCAATGGGTTGGATCCACAGGGAATTGCAGAGATCCGGGATACGATTCAGAGGCTTCAGAAAGAGAGAAATATGACGATTTGTATTTCCAGTCATATTCTGGAGGAATTATCGAAGATTGCTACCGATTATGGAATCATTCACAATGGAAGCTTATTGCAGGAGCTTACGAGAGAAGAATTAATGCGAAGATGCAGTGAGCGGATAGAGTTGACATTGGATCATCCGAAACAGGCGATTCCAGTGATGGATTCTATGGGATTTACCAACTATCAGGTTACAGATAAAGAGCATATCCATATATTTGAACGATTGAATGAAAGTGCATCATTGAATATGGAGCTTGCGAAGGCCGGAATCCCGGTAAAAGGGCTTGCTATAACCAGTGAAGAACTGGAAGCGTATTTCCTGAATCTGACAGGAGGTGCCAGCCATGCTTAATATGATAAAAATGGATTTGTACCGGATGTTTCGGACCAAAAGTATGTATGTAATCTGGATCGTACTGGCAGCAATATTATTGATTACAACATCTTTATGCAAGACAGATTATGAGCTTTTGACTGAAAAGGATGCCATGAAACAGGAGCGTTACTGAACCTACTGTGGATAATATTAATGTGGGAATGATGGTGACACTGCCGACAGAACCGGGAGAAAAGGTGACGGTATATGATATCTTTTTGCCAATTCCCAAGGAAAATTGTATGCGTTGCTTCTGGTGATTTTTGCTGTGATGTTTTCAACAGCGGATATCGGAAGCGGTTATATTAAAAATATTGGCGGCCAGGTTCAAAAAAGAGGAACACTGATTTTTTCCAGATCTATTGCGTTGGCGGTCTTTACGGTGCTGACAATGGCAGGTGCATTCTTATTTCAGGCAGCGGCGAATGGTATTGTTTTCGGGGAATTGGAATGGGGAAATACAAAGGCAATTTTATCTTATTTTGTGACTGAACTGGCACTTCATTATGCACTCGTGTTGATCTGCATGGCGATTGCAATTATTCTGAAAAATAATGTGATTAGCATGGTCATTGCTGTCTGTCTTAGCATGAATGTAATGACCATTGTGTATGGGGTGATCAATAGTGCTATTCAAAAAATAGGAATTCAGAATTTCCAGATTTATAAGTATACGATAACAGGAAAATTATCACTGCTTCCTATGAATCCGAGTGGAAATGAGTGTTTGGCGGCATTTGGTGTGGCAATAGTGTTCATCGTTATAATGATATCTGTTAGTAGCGTTGTTTTTCAAAAAGAGGGATATTTAACGGATGTATATTGTAATTGGGATATTAGCAGGAATTATTATTTTACAATTTATTATTATGTGGAAATTCCAGCGGCAGGTGAAAGACATCTGCCGCCAATTGGCGTTTATGATGAAACATGACAGTAACATGTTGATTAACCATGAATTTGATGTGGGTGGAATAGGAAAGCTTTCTGACAGGTTGAACGAGCTTCTGGAACTGCGAAGAAAAGAGAAGCAGCATTATCAGGAGAAAGAAGCTCTGATTGCGGACACTTATACAAATCTTTCTCATGATATCCGCACACCACTGACATCTTTGGACGGATATTCCATCTTTGACACTTGTTAGACTATAAAACGGCCACACCTCCTGGATAAACACGAGGTTTGTGACCGTTTTGCTTTTGTATTGATATGTACTATATTTTTGCTTTTGTGCATTTTTTTTCGATTTTGTTTCTTTTATGATGTTCCGCATGGATGATTTTGAAATAAATTCATAATCCGAAATAAATTCATAATCCGTCCGAAAGCCGAAAACATCATGCAGAGCATCTGTTAACAGAGTGCGTTTATACGAAGGAATATAACCGCTGTTTTTGCTTAAAAGCGTCATGTTCATTCCACGGAGTGTCTCTAAGATCTGGCTGCAGGTGAATTTATCTCCCAGTTTTTTTCCCAGGAGACGGTGAGCCAACAGGCTGATATAACAGGTTAGAAAATGCGCTTTTATGCGGTCGTCACGCTGTACATAAACAGGTCTTGCTTCAAACTCCGTTTTCATGATACGGAAGTTTTCTTCGATCTCCCAGCGGCGTTTGTTGATGTTGATGATCTCGCGGACATCCCCTTGCAGATTTGTGACAACAGCATAAAAACCGTCATACGCAGCTTCTTCCCGGATCCGTTCTTCGTCTAATTCATACACATTTTTTTCGGCTATTTCTCCATCGCCGGTAACGGATGTTTTATGGATAAAACGGGCAGGGGCGTTCTATGTTTTTTCCGCGCCGTATACTGCCTGTATTTTGAAGCATTTTTTGCGCACGTTCAATCTGGCGGCTGCGTATTTTCTGCTGATATTTTTTGTATTTCGGAGAATAGGTGACAATGACTGTCTCGTCCATATCTCCCGTAACAAGGGGAACCTCTTTATAATATACGGTATTGAATACAGTCTCATCGGTTTCGTCCAGTGTTCGCAGATCGATCATTTTATTGGAGCCCGGAATGCGGAACTGCGTCGGTTTCATCGCAATGTCACGTTCTTCTTTTTTCATCTTTTTCAATGAATAGGTGATCACGTAAGAACGATTTCCAAAACTGTTAAAGAAACGGTTGTTTTGCTTCCCCGACCGGCATCGGAACAAAAGATAAAGTCGCTGCATTCAAAGTCGCGGATCATATTTTTGTTTCCATTTTCTTCTTCGATCTCAAAATAATAATTCGTACAGTCGTAGTATAAAACACGTGTATTTCTCGGATGAACAAAGTTGGAATTACGGTAAAGTTCTTCCTGGATAAAATCCGATTCTTCTGCTAAAACCGAAAGTGCACGGTATACATTGTGCAGGGAATATTTTGGCGGCTCCAGAAGTGTCTGGCAGTAGGCATAACTGCTCAGTTTGCTGGAGGGAGAAAGGATTCTTGCGTATATAAGGTCCGTGAGAACAGCGTGAAGATCGTAGGTGATCTTCCTGTGATTCCCGGATGTTTCGGCAGATGTTGTCCAGTCGTAATTCGCTGCATAACTGCTGCAGAAAAAGGTAGCCGGCATGAAAGGATCTTTCTTCATCGAGCGGAATGCGGTAGGTCTGCGAAAAATCGATGGAGACCTTTTCTTTTTTTGGCGTTGTATTCGGCAGTGTCTTTGGCGGCTTCTTCTTTTGCCCACGCCATCAGTTTGTTGGAATCACCGGAAAACTGCTCAAGTAGATCATTGTATTTGCCCAGTTTTCTGTAAATGCGGGAAGATGTTTTACCATTTGGTTTACGATAGGATTGAGTTATATATACATCTTTGTTATTTTTGCTGCCAGTGATATTTACATACATGTCAAATGATACCTCCTTGTGGGATGAAATTTAATATATAACTTCATTATAATACAGATGGCACAAAAAAGCACGTAAAAATCAAAAAATTTGACAAAAAATAAGCCTCAAAGGGCTGTAGTGTAGGGGATTGTGAAAATCAAGGGGAAAACAAAGTGTCAAAGACCCGTTTCTTTCACCCAATGGGTGAAGAAAAAATGGTTATAAAAAACGTCGCTAGGGTAAAGTTTTTGTAGGAAAAAAAAAATAGAAAGCACCGAATTCCTGTGTTAGGATTTAAGGTGACCAAACCAACAATCCAAGGAGGGTGCTTTCATGATTAATAGTATACAACATTTTCAGGAACAAGGGGTAAAAAATTTAACAGAAATTTTTAGTCACTATACAGATGACCTTACCAAGTTTGCAGAAATGGTTTATGGAGTGACTAAAGAGGTAACGAAGTTAGGGCTTTCCCTGATTGAAGAAGAAGCTATGATGAACTGCTGCGTAAACGACAGGACCTGCGAAAAGGCTGGTACATTGAACGCCGGGATGAAACGAAGCTTCTGACCAGTCTGGGAGACATCTGTTACAGTAGGACGTATTTTCACAATAAAGAAACCGGGGAATACTGCTATCTGTTAGATCGTCTCATGGGCTTGGAATCGCATGCCCGTATTTCAGAGGATGCAGAAGCCAGAATACTGGAGGAGGCTGTGGAAAGCAGTTACCGGAAAGGCGGAATCAATGCCTGTATCGGGGAACAGGAGGTAAGCAAGGAAACCGTAATGAATAAGCTTCATACCCTTGAGTTTCCGTTACTGGAGCCGCTGAAGGAGAAACGCACAGTAAGCTGTCTGTATATCGATGCAGATGAAGACCATGTTTCGCTGCAGTATCTGAAAAAAAAAGGGTGACATTAAAAGCCCCGCGTTAATACCGTTATGCCAAAGCTTATCTACGTCTACGAGGATGTAAATTTCGATGGGAGTAAGCATGAACTGGTAAACTGCCATTATTTCGGAGGGGATTATGCCGGGACGGAAGGGACGAAAGAACTATGGCAGGAAGTGTTTGATTTTATTACAGAGAACTATGACGAGGAAGTGCTGGAGAAAATATATATAAACGGAGACGGAGCGGATTGGATTAGAACGGGAGCAGGAATGCATGCCAAGGCACGTTTTGTTTTGGACCGTTTTCACATGCATAAATATATCATATCAGCAACAAGCCACTTGAAAGATTCCGCACAGGATGCGAGAAGTGAAATATACAGAGCTATTAACGGAAAGCGGAAATGGGCGGCAGAAGAAGCATTTGATAAGATTCTGCATGTAACAGAGAGTGAAACAAAAGCAAAGGCAGTAGAATCCGCAAAGAATTATATTCTGGGGAACTGGGCAGGAATTATGGAATCCGTAAGGGCGAAGGATAAGAGCCTGCAGTGCAGCGCAGAGGGACATGTGAGCCACATTTATTCAGACAGAATGAGTTCAAGACCATTAGGCTGGAGCAGAACCGGTGCAGATAAGATGGCAAGACTGCGTATATACCGCCAGAATAAGAGGGACATACTGGAACTGGTTCGGTACCAGAAAAAAGAACTGCCACTGGCTGCAGGTGCAGAAGAGGTGATATATTCAGCAACGCAGATGCTGGCTGCCGAAAGGCGCAACAAAAACAGGCTTGGAAAACTGGCAGATATGCCGGTATACAGTATCCCTTATCCACAGATAAAAAAGATAGCGGCACTAGAAAAAAAAATCATATATGGGGATTGTAAGAAAAATGCGTATATTGCAAAAAAGAAATCGGATATAGTACCAAAAACAGTTATCAAATCTGTAAAAACAGGTCACAGGTGTAGTCTGTCTAATAGAAAATATTAATTTTCACAAGAATTCGTCAGAATACAAAGTTATAGGACAGCCTGGGGTGGCGGATGTTACAAAGCAATATTTATATCAGCTTGCGTACGATGATTTTATAGCAAAGCAAGGATACAAATATGTGCAGAATATGTTTTTGTTCTGATGAATCTGGAGATAAAGAATATGGATGGGTGCAGATGGATATGCTGCATCAAATCGGAGACAAAAAATTAGAGAATGTAGCAGTTGTAAAGCTTTGTGCATCAGAAATGTATTCTTTATATTTGGCAGATTATATAGTAAATGAAAATGAGATGGACAAATATATTCCAGTAATTGGACGACATGAAGTAGATAGTCAAAACTTTGCAAATAGGATGATGGCATATCTTACGAGAATCACGACTGCTAGTAAATTAGCTGAAAAGAAACTTGAAATGAAATCGGATAAAGGAAGGCTTATATATCCCAAACAGATAAAAAAGAGAATTGGGTGCAAAAATTATATATGATGCTATATGCCCCGTTGCAAGTAATGCTTTTTATGGATTTAATCCATATGAAAAAGAGGACCATGAAAATATGGTGGCAGAGGATATGGGAGATTCTTATAATCGTTGCAGTCAGATTGCGGATGCCTCTATTGAGATAGAAGAAATTATAAAAGATTTATCAGAAGCGGAGCTGAGGGATGAAAAAGTGCTTAAAGTAGTACTTAAAAAATGCATTGAAAGTAAATAAGATATTAAACCTATGACGAATGGAAAGTCGCTTGATATGCTGACAGATAAAATAATGGAGCTTGTTAAAGATGTGTATTTATAGCGAGCAGTTACAAGTATAAATGCCAGACAAGAAGCAAAGGAGAAAAGAACTGGCAAAGTTGATTGAAAACTGATTGTTGAGGTGATTTTGTGGCGGATGTTTTAACAAAAGAACAGCGGCATAAGAATATGAAAAATATTCATGGAAAGGATACCAAAATAGAAGTTATATTAAGAAAGGCTTTATGGAACAAAGGGTATCGGTATCGCAAGAATTATAAAATACTTCCGGGAAGTCCAGATATCGTGCTGACAAAGTATAAGATTGCTATTTTTCTGTGATGGAGAATTCTTTCATGGGAAAGATTGGGATGCTTTAAAACAGAGACTGGAAAAGATCAATAATAGTGAGTTCTGGATTAATAAAATTTCCCGTAACATAGAGCGGGATGATGAGATAAATAAAAAATTGGACTTTAAGGGCTGGACAGTAATCCGGTTCTGGGGTGAAGATATAAAGAAACATACAGATGAGTGTGTTAAGGTTGTGGAAGAAACAATTTTTGATAATATAGAATTTGAAGAGTAGAGGTTTGATTTAATTGTAATGTTAAATGACCGAAAAAGAGGTGGACAGATGAAACTTGAGAATATAATAATTGAAAATTATAGACAGTTTGATACAGCGGAATTGGCGTTTGATCAAGGAATAACTATTCTTGCCGGGGCTAATAATAGTGGTAAAACTGCTTATCAATTTGATTAGGAGTGTTTTTGTTGATGAAAAAATGACTATAGTGTATCGGACATTCCAGCTAAAAATATGCAAGAATGGATTGATTGGGGATATCCTGCATTTGCTGATTTCTTTAAAAGTGGTAAAAGCGTTGATACAATAGATGCAGAACTTGTCAATTTGATTATTCCGGAAGATGATACAGTTCCATCACATTTAATGAATACAACATGTGTAAAGATTCATGTTTCGTATGATCCAGATATAGATGATATAAAAATGTTTGCTGATTATATTATGGATCTTGATGAAGAAGTGCATGATTTTTATTTTTGTTTGATTATGAAGTAACACGTTCAAAATTTCTCAGAGCAATAACGGACAATTATGATAAGTTAAAACGGCGATTTGATGAAATAGAAGAGGATAAAATTAAATTATTGAGTTCTTCAGATAAAAATCTGGAGAACAATATAGAGGTTAAAAGAGATATTTGAAACAGTTGATAGTAAGTATTTATGTCAAATCAATGGTGACTTTCGGATATTTTTGCGATAAAAAATTTAAAAATAAATGTAGATTTGACGATATAAAGGAATTTAGAAAATTGTTTCATTTTTGTTTTATCAAAGCTAGTAGGCCTTTAGATGATGATGAATTAGATCATTCACATATGCTTAGTAAGCAAATGATTAGGATGGTAAAGCTGGATGATGGGTGGAATGAATTAGTTGAAAGACTTCCTGACGAATTACTTAAGCCAATTCAGGAAAAGAAGATAGATAAGACCGTCCGGGATACTTCGTTAAAATCTCTTAAAGATACAATAAATGCAGTAGAACAGACTAATGGGGGCAAATCTGGAGAACTAATGTTGGATATGCAGGTTACAGAAGATGACATAAGTGAATTATTGCAACGGATAACAACAGCTACCTATAATGTGGATGGTTATTATTTTGGAGAATCATCGCAGGGACTGGGATATAGTAATATGATATATATTCACCTGCAATTGAAAGAATATGAAAAAGGAGTTGATCCGTTAAAAGTAAATATGTTTTTTTTGGAAGAACCTGAATCTCATATGCATCCTCAAATGCAACAAGTATTTATTAAGTATCTGATGGATTATTATCATACAAAATTACAAGGGTTAATTACAACTCATTCCAATGAAATGGTTCGTACTGTCGGGCTTTCTCATTTAAGGGTTATAAGGCATGCAGGAAATTTTAAAAGCAAATTATACGACCTTTCTACATTATTAAAGGATTTGAAAAAGTCAGAAAATCTATCCGATAAGGAATTGGCAAATTTTTTTGATTGGTTTTTGAGATAGGATATTCAGAAATAGTTTTTGCTGATAAAGCTATTTTTTATGAAGGAGATACAGAGAGATTATTTATTCGTAAGGCTATGACATTAGAAAAATATAAAAAATTAAGTCAACAATATGTTGCATTTATTCAGGTTGGAGGGGCATATGCTAAAAACTACGAGAAGTTAATTAGGCTATTAGGCATAAAATCATTAATAATTACAGATATAGATTACGAAAAAGAAAAATTAACAGTTGCAGATATAGAAGATTCTACAATAACTAATGCTACCATAAAGCATTTTTATTCTTTAAATCATCCAACTGATAATGCTTTGGTAAAAAATCTTTACGCATGGAAAAATACAAAAGAAAATATAATGGATAATTTAATATATATATGTTTTCAAACCGATCATGATGGATATGCGAGGACACTAGAAGAAGCTATGCTTAATAAATATTTTTCGATGAGTGTTACGGATTTATATAAAAAAAAGCGAGTGGGTCCAGAAGAGAAAGGATTCTAAATTAGATTTTTCAATTCCAAACAAAAGGAATGACAAAAAATTTCTGATGAAGATATGGTTTCTATTAGGGACATTTTGGTATCAACTTCAGGAAATAAGACAGATTTTATGTATTCTGTTATTATGAATGGATATGCAGAAAATATTATGCCAGAATATATAGATGGAGGGTTGTTATGGCTGATGCAATAGTTGAGAATCTCTTTTTAGTAAATGCACCTGCAGGAAGTGGAAAAACAACTTGGATAAGGAAGAATGTTAGGAAATACCTTTTGCAAAATCCAAATGATAATGTTTTATGCATTACTTATACAAATCGTGCGGCAGAAGAACTTGGAAAAGATGTAGATAGTAATAGGGTGTATTTTGGAACGATACATAGTTTTATTAATGATTTTATCGGCAGTTTTTTTTCACATGAATCAATTTTGGAATTATATTGGGAAGTATATAAAAATCAGATTGTGGAACGTATAGAAAATGTTTCGCAGAATGGCAATTGGGCGGAAAGTAATATGAGATATATAGAAAAATATGGTGGTTTGACACCTGAAATTGTGCGTTCTAATATTACTATGATTTCATATAATCAAGCACCATTTAATTCTCTGTATAGGGAGCTTTAGGGCATGATGATTTAATTTCTTTTACAAGATTGGCTGTCGAAAGATTTCCAGTGATAAAGAAAAAATTTCTGATAAATATCAGGTGGTATTTATTGATGAATATCAAGATACTGCAACTGATGTATTACAAATATTTTATTCTTCTATGATAGGAAAGAAGAGTAAATTGTATTTGTTAGGGGATAAGATGCAGCAGATTTATCGTAATTATAATGGAGAATTTGAAACTTATTTTAATATTTTCAACAAATCGATAAATCTTTTGGTGAACTATCGTACGACTCCTAAAATAGTAAGTATTTTAAATAAAATTTATAATGATGAATGTTATAAGCAGACAGCATATGAGAAAAATAAAGATGAAAATATGGATTTCTTGCCTGAAGTTAGAATTGTAACTGATATAGAAAAAATGTATCTGAATTAATGGAACAGTATAAGGATTCATTAATATTGTATTTGTCGAATAAGTCAAGATTTTATAATATAGGAGTTGGAGAATTGTATGATGCATATTCTGGAATGGAAAAGTATAGTTTTGGGAAGAAATATAATGCTGTTGATGTTTTGACTAAGGAAGAAATTAGAGAAAATGATGCATTATTGAGCTTTTTGTTTACGGTAAATATAATAGTTGATTATTTTACGAAAGAATTTTATGGTGAAGTGTTTAGGATAATTCGTAAAGCCGGTACATATTTTAATTACGAAAAATTTATTATCAGAAAGCATATTGATAAGCATCTTGTAAAAGATAAGTTAGATGACATTGTAGCATTATATAATGAATTATCAACAACAGTGGATGATTTCCTATCATTATGTGTTGAAAAAAGTATATTAGAGAGGAATTTTATTCTGCTGTTGTTGAAGAAAATGATTATCAATTGGTGAAAAATGTAAAAGTTCAAGAAGTGAAAGTGTTAGCAGACTATATGTCAGATCCTAAGATATCAACTCAGCATGGGGTAAAAGGCGAAAGCCATGATACAGTTGTGTTTGTTGCAGATAATAGTAGATCTAATCCAGTAGTGCATATGTCAAAATTCTTTGAAATGTGGAGCAATATTGATATTACATTATCAGAATTCGATGCCTTTTATTATATTTATAGCCAGATGCTTAATCAGATTGAGAATAAAATTGGTATGAAGTGTTCACAATTAAAAGCTGATACATATATATCCGTTGCTAGTATAATAGATGAGGAACTTCAAGCATTTACAAAAAAAATGAAACAAATCCATATTACATTCAGTTGCTTAAAGTTAAAATGGATAAGTATTTTGGAAAGAAGAATGTTACTAACGTAAAAAGAATGCTTAAAGGAAGGGACGGTATATGGACCACTATGTGCATATAGATTGTTTTATGTAGGATGTTCTCGTGCGAAAAGAAACTTAGTTATTATGATTAAAAAAAGATATTGAGGGCTTTGAAGACAAATTACGTAATAAATTAATGATAACTGGTTTTAATGTATTATAAAATGAAAAAGTGACAGATGTAGTTTATGATAAAAAAGACTTTAACATAGAGGCTGTAATGAAATTATCTCAATAAAGTCTTATGAGATTTGTTGCTTGATGAGACTGCATAAAATTAAAATCATTGGCTAAGCTAATGGTTCTGAGTAAATAGTTGGAGAAAATATATGAACGAAATAAAATTGATTGAAGAAATAGAAGATGCGATACATAATAAAAAATATGATGAACTTTTATATAAAGTAGAATTAAAATTGAAAAAATTGTTTTATAAATATACTACAGAAGATGTGCTGACTTTGATAAATAGGACTATTATATTTCACAATTATAATATCAATTGTAAGGAAGAAAATTATTCCGAATATCAAAGAGATAAGCATGTTTCATTGAAAATTCTATTATCATTGCCAGAGTATTATTACAAAAATATATCAGAAAAAGGAAAAGACTCTATATATGATTATAAAAGTGTCATTGACGAACTGGTTGGGATAATAGCAGAACTTGAATATGTATATTATTATTATCCGTATAAAAACAAAAAAGATTTTATGCTTAATAATGAAAATCAATTTTATATGAATTATTTCAAATCATACTACTTTGATTATCCGGCTATAGAGATAAGAGATTTTTTGGAATTTTTTAAATCTAATATTAATTTATGTGAGGAAGTGTTAGATGATAATAATTTTAAAGAATCACTCGAGTTAATGCTGTATTTACAGGAATTTGAAAGTAACTTAAGAAAAGAGAAACTTTCACTAAATTTATTATTTGATAAGCATATAAGAAGAATAATTAATTCTGAATATATATATATTCTTTATCCGCTAAGAACTGTAAAGAAAATATGTCGTAAAAAGAAAATTAACTTTAAAAGTTTTATGAAAAATTATGCATTTGATTTAGAAGATAATGAAAAGAAAGAAAGTAATTTAATAGATATACTTGCTAAGTCTAAGGATAAACGTTTTATGTTCATAACTTCGAAATTCCTATTCTTTCCTAGAAATTATTATTGGATGTACAAAATGTATGACATAGTATGGAGAAGTGCTAATATTTCAAAAAAAATAGATTATGGAAAAACAATAAAAAGTTTGATGCATGAAAATACGATTTTTGAATTGTTAAAAGAATATTTTGGAGAAAATAATGTTTATGCAAATGTGTATTTAAAGAGAACAGGACGCCAATATGCAGAAAAAGATTTTGTTATTTTTTATCAAAATAAAATTTTATCCTTTGAAGCAAAATCTAATTTGTTGCCTAAACCAGAATTAGATGATAGTATTGATAATGTAAAATTAAAGTGTGAGGAATATATTAGAAAAGCATATGCCCAGAGTTTAGAAGTGAAGCAGAAGGTTATGAGTGGTACAGCTGTATTTTATGATGGCTCAAATAAGAAAAATAATGTAGTATTAGACTTGAGAAATTCAAAAGTTGATGAATGTTTACAGATAATAGTGATGTATGAAGAATATTTGGGAATTGAAACTAATATTGAACATATATGTCCAGATTTTGATGCATGGATAATTGATATTAAAAACTTGAAATTTATTCTTGCGGATACAATTGGAAAAGGAAAATTTGAGAGATTAATTGATTATGCAAAAAAAAAAGAAAAAATGCATATGGTCTAGTTAAAGTTCAATCAGGTGAAGAATTAAAAGTTTATAATTTATATAAAAGTATGCCCTTTTTCTTTGAATATGATTGTAAAGATAGAGGAATAAGTGTACATATATAATATTTTGAATATTAAGCCTATCATAAATTTATGTAAATTATAAAAAAAATAATACATTGCAGAAAATTTAAAGTTGAATGAAAAATAAGGTTTGAGTATTTTTGTATCAGTTAATTATAATTAAAATGATGTAATTTCATTATGTAGTAGTAAAAGAACTTGCAAGCCACCAGAACTACACACGATAATGGAAAAATGCAATGGTACTGGATTGGTACTAAAAATATGTGAAACGAAAAATAATGTGTGGAAAATGTGTGAGATATCAATACTAAATAGTATAGATAACTGTATTAAAATAACCTGAATCAAACCAGACTCTGCGAGTTTGAATAGGCTACAAGCAGTGCAGTCGCAACCCGTCATGAGGATGGAGCGAAGCGGAATCCGAATGGGCAGTGCGAATAAGTTATAGTATAATGGTCTCATAAATTAAGACACTGAATACGACATTTCTTAATGAATCTGATATACTATAACCAACAAGTGAAAGAAGGTACTTATTATGTCCAGATCAAGAAGAAATTTCAGTGCTGAATTTAAAACCAACCTCGTACTCCAGCTGCTTAAAGGAGAAAAAGAACTTAATGTCCTTGCTGTTGAAAACGATATTCAACCAAATCTCCTACGCAACTGGCAGAAGGAATTCCTTGCAAATGTTTCTCTTGCTTTTGATAACAAGAGGGAAGACAATCGCCGGGAAAAACTTGCCGAAGAACGCAAGGAAAAAGCCGAATACGCCAAAAGGTTGGTCAACTTACTATGCAAGTTGACTGGCTCAAAAAAATCTGAAGAAGTTGTCGGACCTGACTACAAGAGCAAATTTAGTCCGAAGCCTTTCGACGACTAAAGAATTGCCAGTTTCTACCGGTGCAAAGTTGCTTGGAATCAATCGTACCAGTGTGTATTACGGTGGACTCCCTGTTTCTCAGGAAGAATTGGAATGCAAATCTATCATTGACCATCTGCATACGGATAATCCTACCTGGGGAGCCCGTCAGATGTCTGCTCAACTTAAACTGCGCGGATATCAGATTGGACGCCGTAAAACAGGCAGATATATGCGTGAAATACATCGACTTTATTCGTAATAACGGAATCCGTCAAAGCATGGATGGCAAAAGCCGATGGGCAGATAATATCATGATTGAACGCTGGTTTCGCAGTTTCAAGTATGAGGAAGCATATCTCACGGAGTATGCTAATCTCAAGGAAGCGAGAGAAGCCATCGGAAGATATATCTACACCTATAACTTTGAAAGATGCCATCAGTCCATTGGCGAGGTATACTATCCGGTAATGCTTCTGGATGCAGCCAGAGCAGCCGCATAATATAAAAATCCGGGAGATGCTTCACACATTTTCCATGTAACCCGTCAACATATCAGTTCATTATAAAAATATCAAATTTTTGTCTTGACAACTAAACCATTATAGGATGTAATCTATTTAAGGGAGCATAGCTGACACCCTGGTTATGGGCAGGCAGGACGAAGGAAGTTAGGATCTCTGGAGACGGAGATGATTCTGGTAGATATAGGAGGATAGCTGCCATAGAGGGATGGGTATACACAAGGCCAGTAAAGCGGAAAAACAATGACGTTTTATTTCGTATACCTTAAAACCACTATTTCAGTACCGGATACATCGAAATGCTCATAGCTATGGTTTATTCGCTGAGATACAAAAGGTTGAGAAACCTTGAATGTTCAATAAAAAACACTTGATTATATGAGGAGGCTGATTATTATGGAAAAAGCTCGTTGAAGAATTGTAATGTTACAATTTGGAGAGAAAAGATTTTGGCTAATTCAGTAGAAGACATCACAAATATGATGATTCAAGGGCGTTATTGTTGTTCTAATAATGATGCATGGTGTGATTGTGAAGATGATAGATGTGCATTGAAAAAAAATGACACAATAGTTGAAATGAGTGTTTAGGTTTTTTCGTAGAACTTTTAGCATGGGGAAGACAACTTTCGCTTTTCAAACTGATCTATAAGCATTAGAAGTATGGGGGTATCATAGGTTAGTGTAAATGAAATTTACATCGTTATGCAAAAAATATTACATGCTCACATTGGACTAACAGTCCAATGCAATAATACTTTTTATATGGTATCATAAAATCAAAAGATTGGAGATATCTTATGGGAACGAATTTTTATCTTGTGAGTAAAAGCAAGAAATTGATGAGGAAGTATTTTGCGGTTGAAAAGGAATATGGAATAACAGAAGAAGAATACAAGATTGTAGACGAACCTTATTTGGCTTATCAAGTTCATCTTAATAAACTGAGTATAGGCTGGCGTCCTTTGTTTCAAAGACATAGGGCGATCAGAACATTTAAGGAATTGGAAGATTTTTGCCTTGAAAATAAGAACATAGTTGGTATCTATGATGAGTATGGTAAAAAGTACACATGGAAGCAGTATTATGACAGGGTATATAGCCATAGCAAGCGACAGCCAGAACCGTTTAAATGGGTTTATGAAATTGATCCTTTTTTCAAAGATAGAGGTCCAACATTATATACTGTACCATGTAGCGAACATGAGGCGGAGATATATATGCCATTTAGCCATCGAATATATGCCGAAAAAGAAAAGCAGGCAAGGAAGCGTTTTCATGTGCCTGAAAGACCATGGTATACTGTGAAATATTGGGAAGATCCAAATTATCCGTTTGATTGGACGGAGGGAGAATTTTGCTAAAGGAGTTGAGTGTTTATGTACGAAAATATTGATATGAAGAAAACAGGACTTTTGTTGAAAAAGACAATTGGAAATGCAGGATATACAGTTAAAGATATACAGAAAATTCTCCACTTGTCATGTCCACAACCTATTTATCGTTGGTTTAAGGGGACGATTCTGCCTTCTGTAAACCACCTTTATGTATTAAGCAGATTATTGAAAATACATATGGAAGATTTGCTTGTGGTGAGTCAGGAGCATAGTTGTCTCTCGGAAGCGAACATAGACTGTATCCCAATGGAAAAAAGATTGCATGCATACTGGAAACACCTATGCTTAAAAAATGCGCATAGCAATTGATAATATACCGCTTTATTTTAAAGCCCCCATATCCAAATCTTCTCAAAAACACCATTCCCCACAATTTGCATTGAAAATCCCCCCACAAACGAGTATAATATCAATATATTTAATAAAAACAGTACCCCCAACCCATCACAAACCCGAGGTGAAACGAATGAAAAAACAATTTCAAGCACTATTGCTTATTATATCAATACTATTTTCCATAATCCCACAGGACATCGCCAGCGCGGATGCTGATTTGGTGCAATCCCAGGGTACGACCGTGGCTCAAAATGAAACAACGCAGAAAACCACATTTCCGGTGCATGTGATTCATAAGGCGGGAGATGATAAGGAAAATTTTGTCATTGTGATCATGGGCGATGGTTATACGGCAGATGAGCAGGACAAGTTTTTGCAGGATGCGGCTGAGAAGGCGCGGGGAATGTTGACGTGGTCTCCTTACAAAGAGTATTCTGATCGCATCAATATTTATGCGGTGCAGGCGGTTTCCAACGAGTCGGGAATCAGCGAATATGGGGGCAAGAGTGTAGATACCTATTTTCATGTTGCAGCATATGGAAAAGCACTTGGATTTACAAGCGGTGGGACGGATAAGGCCAAAGCATTGAGAGCGGAATTGGAGGAAAGCTATTTGGATGCGGGGGCCAATGTTGGTACAATCCATGTGCTTTGCAATTCCGAAGGGAGTTTTGGAGCCTCTCAAAATTCATTATTTTCCTTTTCCGCAAATTCAGAAGATAATCAGAATGGAACAGTTATGGCACATGAGATTGCGCACAGCATCGGGGGCTTGGGAGATGAATATGAGAGGTATACGAATAAACCAAATACCTCGGACACCACAAATCCGGAGACGATTAAGTGGGCGAAAATGCTTGGATTCCGTGGGATTGGGGTTACTCAGGCGGGAACGGAGACGGCATTTGCTCCGAGCCGTGAGTGCATGATGAGATGGCTTGGTCAGCCGTTTTGTGAGGTGTGCAAAATGGAGTTGGCAAGAAATCTGAATAATCCGGATTGTGTCAGCCGGCCGGCGGCGATTTATGTGGCTGACCCGGAGATTTCTATTCCGCATAGCAAAACGGGGACATTGGATCGGGATAGCGAAAAAATACAGAATCAGCGAGAAAAATATTACCAAGGCCAATAACTGGGATCTGGAATTTCGAACGGTGGTACAAAATATGGTGAAAATGACTTTTCGGATTATTGGGGCAGATGGTACGACAGTAAAATATTCAGAAGAGAAAAAATACACGATTCCTGCACTTGTGAACCGGTATGATCCGGAAGCTGCAAAAGAATCACTTTCTATCACGATTCCGGATGTTTCCGGACTGGTTAGTGGCGATAAAATGGAGGGAAAAATTGTGGATGCGGATACGGGAGAAGTTCTGGCTACGGACAAAACGGCGGAGCAGGCTTGGAGCATGGTCAATCTGCATTACAAATTGAAAAAGGAAGATGGCACGACAGAAGACATTCCGGAAGCGGAAACAACTACGGTTTACGTGCCGGCAAATTCTATATATACATTAAGAAATCCACAGCTGTCCGGCTATTCCTATATAGGAAGTGATTCGGATGGAAATGTTGTAAATGTTGCTGGAGAAAATGTGGATGTTACATACTATTATCAGGTGGCTGCGGAGGTTGTTGAGACTCCGAAACCGACACCGGCGGAAACGGATGAGCCGCTTGTGACGCCAACGGCTTCTCCAACGATAAAACCAACGCTGGAGCCGGCGACAGCGACTCCAAGTGCGACGGCAACTCCAACCTTGTCGCCGACAGCAACGCCGACACAACAGCCAGCAACGCCAGAGCCAACCTTGTCGCCGCCGACAACGCCGACACAACAGCCAGCAACGCCAGAGCCAACCACGTCGCCGACAGCAACGCCGACACAACAGCCAGCAACGCCAGAGCCAACTACGTCGCCGACAGCAACGCCGACACAACAGCCAGCAACGCCAGAGCCAACTACGTCGCCGACAGCAACGCCGACACAACAGCCAGCAACGCCAGAGCCAACCTTGTTGCCGACAGCAACGCCGACACAACAGCCAGCAACGCCAGAGCCAACCACGTCGCCAACAGCAACGCCGACACAGCGTCCGGGTACACCAGAGCCAACATTTTTACCGACGATAACCCCGACAGTGCGCCCAACAAAAACTCCAAGTGTGACAGTAACGCCGACGAAGACGCCTGCCGCGACAACGGTACCGACATTGCTACCGATGAATTCACCTGCTGTGACGAATATGCCAACATTGCCACCGACAAAAACGCCTGCCGCGACATCTACACCGACATTGCCGCCGACACAGACGCCTGCTGTGACGAATATGCCGGCATTGCCACCGACGAACTCACCGGTAGTGACGCAAGTACCGGATGAAAATTCTACAGCGACGCCTTCAGCAGAACCAAATATATCCGGAAAGCAAAAAGACGTTACTGTTGTGGTGAAATTGAAAAAGAACAGAAAACTTTATCCGGCTTTGAAAAAGCGGTTCGGAAAGTGGAAAAAAGAGCAAAAAAACAGGGCAGGAAAATTTGTGTTAAAATTGTTTATAAGACGGGAAAGAATCGAGCGTTGAAACTTGATAAAGCGACGATACGATTTCTTGTCAGGAAAAAGATAAAAGAAGTGCGATGGGTGAATGGGAAAAAGCAGGTTGTGGTAAAATTGAAAAAGATAAAAAAACAAAAGAAGAAATACTTGTATTTGAAAATTACAAAAGAAAAAGGATAAATTTATCAAAAAATGATTGCTATAAGAGATAAAATAAGGAGGATAACAAAATGGCAGTTAATTTTAATAGTAATAGTGTATTTAATTTAAAACCAATTAATGTAGAGGAAGTTCGTAAAGAAGTGGACGGATTGTTGATTGGTGGTGAACAGATTGAATTTGCATTTCAGACAGTTCGTGATCAATTGATATTTACCAATAAACGGATTATTTCAGTGGATGTGCAGGGAATTATGGGAAAAAGGAAATCATTTGCAACCATGCCGTATTCCAAAATTCAGTATTTTTCAATTCAAACACCGGGTTTTTTGGAAATGATTCCAGATTCGGAGTTATATATTATGTTTACCAATGGATTTACAGCTAAATTTGAATTTAAGGGTGCTGTAGATATTGGAAAGATTGGAAGAATTTTATCGGAATATGTTTTGTAATCCGAAAATGAAAGAAGTGGAAATTTTGACAAACTCAATAAAATTGTCGGAAAATGACAAAATCATCTGCGGCGGGGAAAATTCCGGCAAACAAATCCGGCTTTTTTCTCATTCGCTCATGGTTATCAATCAAGCAGACGGGGAGTGCTTGCAACAGTTTTATCCGGTGCGAGTGCAGAGTTGTATGGATCGTTCCAAAGTTCGTATGGAACCGGTTACGATAACGGAGCTGCCGCAAAATATTGTTCAGATTTCAATGTTGGGTACCACAGAGAGATATGATGCCGGAAAAATTGATGTTTTGTGCAAACCATGGAGCCCGGAGCCACGTCAGAAAGGATGCGGCGATTGCAGCAGATGCAGAAAGTGCTGGACATAACGCAAATGGACGGTCAAAAGATAAGGAGAATAGTCAAAAATGAATCTGATACATATAGATGATTTGAAATGTCCGGAGCTGGCTTTATATGCAAGTACGTCGGAAGCCGGATTGCTGCATAGGTTTGAACCGGCAGAAGGCGTATTTATTGCGGAGAGCCCCAAGGTGATTGAGCGGGCGCTCGCAGATGGCTACGAGCCGATTTCGTTTCTTTTGGAAGAAAAGGACGTACTGGGCCAGATGGCGCATGTTTTGGCAAAATATGAAAGTGTACCGGTTTACACTTCTGCGGAAGACGTTTTGCTTGGAATTACCGGATTTAAGCTTACCAGAGGCGCATTGTGCGCGATGAGACGGAGAAAACTTCCGGAAATTCAGCAGGTGGTAAGAGATGCCAGGAGAATCGTAGTATTGGAAAATGTCATGAATCCGACTAACGTAGGGGCGATATTTCGTTCTGCGGCGGCATTGGGGATGGATGCGGTGCTGCTTACACGGGGGTGCAGCGATCCGTTGTACCGGCGGGCGATTCGAGTCAGTATGGGAACGGTTTTCCAGGTGCCGTGGACATTTATTGATGAGACAGAAAAAGCGTATATGGAGTTATTGTGTGATTTGGGCTTCAAAACAGTGTCTATGGCACTTTGTGAGGGTTCGATCAGCATAGATTCACCGGCGTTGAAGGAAGAGGACAAACTTGCGATTCTCATGGGGACAGAGGGAGATGGGCTGTGTGATGAGACGATACGAAAAAGTGATTTTATCGTCAATATTCCGATGGCGCATGAAGTCGATTCGTTGAATGTGGCAGCTGCAAGTGCGGTCGCATTTTGGGAATTGGGAAAATAGCTTGATAAAAAAGTGGGATATAATAGTTGCAAGTCCAGACTTTGGGACAGCAAATTTGTATAATAGGAGATACAGAAACAATAAATGGCTTGGATAATCGTTAACAGATTATGTAAAAGACAAAAGGAGTGGATGTATTATGGGAATTTTGACAGGAATTTTAATGTTTATCTTTTTTCAATTGTTGCTGCATGTGATGGGGATTGGTCTGGAATCGAAGTTATCATTAAATTCGTAGCAGGATTTGCACTTTTGCGTTTGTGCTATATTTGATGACACAGCCAGTTCTTATCCTTGTTTGTATTATTGTGGCGGTAGTAATTGGAGTGGCGAAGAGTAAGAAATAAGCACGCGGAAATAATGCTTTTATCAAGCACTTTTTATGGTATTATGGTTTTAGATAGTTGAGTGAAATCATAGTACCATAATTAAACCGGGAGAAACAATAATGAACACAAACATCATAGAATTGAAAAAGGGATTAAATACAGCGTTTATAGATGCGACGCAGAACTCTAATTTAGCATATCGCCCTCAGTTTGTTTACAATGACAATGAAAAGGGACAGAAGGTGTTTTCGGCAATTGAGGATGAATTGCGTCATTGTGATGAATTCGCGATCAGTGTAGCGTTTATTACAAGAGGCGGTATTACGCCGCTTTTGCAGACGTTGAAGGAATTGGAACATAAGGGGATAAAGGGCCGTATTTTGACGACAGATTATTTGTGCTTTAGTGATCCGTCGGCATTGGACACATTGGCAGGTCTCTCAATGTGCAGCTTCGCATGTATCAAACAGAACGTGCCGGAAGTGGCTTTCATACCAAGGGATATATCTTTCAAAAGAGGAAGAATATCATTTTATCATAGGAAGTTCGAATCTGACGCAAGATGCTTTGACAAAAAATATGGAATGGAATACGAAGATGGTTTCCACCGGTCAGGGTGAAATGATACAAGATATTGTGACGGAATTTGAGCGGATATGGAATGCAGAAGAGTGTACAAAAGAATATGACGAATTTATTGAAGAATATCGGAAGAGATTCGAAGAGAAAAAATTGTTCGAAAAGATGGTTTCCGAGCAAAAAGAAATTGCGAAAAGGGAATCGGTTCCGTCTATTGAAGCCTATTCTTTAAAACCAAATTCTATGCAGCGGGCGTTTATTTATGAATTGCTGAAACTTATAAAACAGGGAAATGACAGGGCACTTTTGATCTCTGCCACCGGAACCGGAAAAACCTATGCTTCTGCATTTGCGATGCGAGAACTTGGCTTTAAAAGAGTTTTATTTTTAGTACATAGAAATCAAATTGCAAAGCAGGCTAAGAATTCTTTTGAAAAGGTGTTTGGAAGCAAAATACGAGCCGGGATTGTTTCCGGTAATCAGCATGATTATGAAGCGGATTTTGTATTTGCTACGGTTCAGACGTTGAGCAAGATGGAAAATTTACAAAAGTTTCCAAAAGAATATTTTGAAGCATGTATTTATGATGAAGCACATCATACAAGTGCGGAGAGTTTTAAGCGGGTGATGGACTATTTTACCCCGAAATTTACATTGGGAATGACTGCGACGCCGGATAAGCGGGATGACAATGTAGAAGGAAGAAATATTTATGAGATATTTAATCATAACATAGCTTACGAAATTCGTTTGCAGCAAGCGATGGAGGAGGATTTGCTTTGTCCGTTTCATTATTTTGGAATTACCGATCTTCATATGATTTCGGATGAGGGGAAAACCAAGGAAGAACAGTTGGAAAACTTCCGATATCTTACAAGCGATGAGCGTGTTAAGTATGTTATGGATCAGGCAAAATATTTTGGATATTCCGGAGAACGTGTGAAAGGATTGATCTTTTGCAGCCGTATTGAAGAGGCAAGGGAACTGTCCCGCAAATTTAATGAACATGGCTGGAGAACGATGGCGTTGAGTGGTGCGGATTCCGAAGAGGAGAGAGCACGTGCGATTGAACGCTTGACGATGGATGTGCAGTCGGAAGACGATGACTACCTTGATTATTTGATTACCGTTGATATTTTTTCGGAAGGAACCGATATTGTTGAAGTAAATCAAGTAATTATGCTTCGCCCAACTCAATCGCCGATCGTATTTATTCAGCAGTTGGGGCGTGGCCTCCGAAAAGCAGAGGGGAAGGAATATGTTGTAATTCTCGATTTTATTGGAAATTATAAAAATAATTTCATGATTCCAATTGCACTATCCGGAGACAGAAGCTATAATAAAGATAATATCCGAAGATATTTGAGGGAAGGCGGCCGCGTTATTCCCGGTGCAAGTACGATTCATTTTGATGAAATTAGCAGAAAGAAAATATATGAATCCATCGATGGCTTAAGGACGACAAAGAAAATGTTGTCTGCAAAATATTTTGAGGTAAAAGACCGACTTGGAAAAATTCCAAGTATAGTCGATTTTTATACGCAGGGGGAAGTCGATCCGTTACTATTGATTCAATACGCAGGAAATTATTATCATTTTTGAAAATGATTGATAAGGAGTATAGCGGAGAAATGACGGACAGGGAAGAAGCCTGTCTGGAATTTGTATCCCAGAATCTGGCAAATGGAAAACGTATTTATGAACTTATTATGCTGCAGCAATTATTGCAAGAGGGAAGATTTAATAAGAAACAGATGGAGATAAAATTACGGCAGGATTATAATATGGGACTGTCTGAAACCTCGTTTGAGTCTGATGTTCATGTTCTTGACGGAGAATTTCTTAATACGCAGTCTGAACGCAAAAAATACAGTCAATTAGATATACTGACAGAAGAAAAAGATCAATTTATCTCTCGGACATTTTTATATTATGTGAGAATCCGGGGATCCGAATTTATCCGGCAAATGAAAGATATAGTAGAACTTGGAATTCGAAGATATAGTGAAGTATACCAAAAGAGATGGATGATCTTGGACTGTCATTGTATCAAAAATATTCACGTAAGGACATATGCCGTTTGTTGAATTGGGAAAAGGATGAAAGTTCGACTGTTTATGGTTATAAGATTAAATATGATACATGTCCGATTTTTGTGACGTATCACAAAAAAGAGGATATTGCAAAGAGTACAATGTATGAAGATGAGTTTGTAAATAATCAGATTTTTAGTTGGATGACTCGGAGCCGTGTGTCATTGGATAGTGTAGAATCACAAAAATTGATTCATGCTGCGGAAAGTGGTCTGAAAGTTCTTTTGTTCATCAAGAAAAGCGATGGAGAAGGAACGGATTTCTATTATATGGGACAAGTGACACCGGCTGCTTGGGAGCAGACCCGGATTCAGGATGACAAAGGAAGATTTCTTCCCATTATGAATTTTCAACTTCAAATGAGTCATCCGGTGAGAGAAGATATTTATCAGTATTTTGTGAATGAATAGAGGTACGATATGAAGACGATACGTGTAGTGGCGGCGGTTATAAAAGCTGTCGATGAACAAGGAAAAGAAATACTTTTTGCTACCCAAAGAGGGTACGGAGATATGAAAGGCGGCTGGGAATTCCCCGGTGGAAAAATTGAGCCGGGAGAAACGCCGCAAGAGGCACTCAAACGAGAAATACAGGAAGAACTTGATACCAAAATCAAGGTGGGAAGTCTTATTGATACGATAGAATATGATTATCCTACGTTCCGTTTGTCGATGGATTGTTTTTTGGCAGAAATTGAGTCAGGGAACTTGGTGTTGAAAGAGCATGAGGCGGCAAGATGGCTGACAAGAGAAGAATTGGATTCTGTTGATTGGCTGCCTGCGGATGTGCTGTTGATTGATACATTGAAGCAAAGTAAACTTATAACCCCAGAAAAGGAAGTGTGATATGAGAAAAAAAGTAAGTGTATTATTATTGATTTTAGTGTTAATTATGAACCAAGCTGCTCCAATGGGCATTAAGGCGGCGGATGCAGCAGATGAAGTTAAGGTTTATGTGGAAAATGGAGAAGGCAGTCTTACGGAAGGTGACGGAACCGCCCAAAGACCGTATCAAAATATACGTACGGCCTTGAAGCAGATTCAGACGGGACAGACACTTGTACTTGTGGGTGAAGTCTCCTACACCAAATACGAGACATACGAAGACAAATCTCGAAACCATTATTTATTGATAAAGATATCACAATTGTTGGTTCAGATACGTCAGCAGGTTTGAAAATACGCAGTATGATTCAGCTGGGAGCGGACGTTACGTTTCGTGATATGTGGCTGCAAATGGTGCCGCAGGCAGGGAATGCACGTGGGACAACAATTTATGCGGCGGGACATACGCTGGTGTTGGATGCGGTAGATACGAGAGTAGGAACCAGTACATTGCAGGACGATGTGAGGCCATTGATCAGCGGTGGCGCGTACCAGGGAGAGGAAGGAAAGATGGGAAGCCACACAACGATTAAAGTGGTCAATCCCATATCCCAGACTAAGATAGCTGCAATTTATGCAGGAGATTATTATCGCGATTCCGAACAAGACAAAGTGGATATAGAACTGGACTCCAAATTGGTAGACACGGAGATTCATGCAGCGGGTGCCGATGGTCATACATTGACAGGAAATGTAAATGTTACACTGGGAAAAGATAGTAATGTAACGGACTTTGACAAGACGGATCTGATAGGTGAGTTGAATGTCAATGTGAAAGCGGGGGCTCATATTGATACCTTGTCATTTTCCGGTATCAATAATCTCACGATGGCAGAAAAGTCGCGGATCACGCTTCCTAAGGAAGCGGATTTTAACGTAAATAACGTCGTTTGTGAGAAAAATGCGGTGCTTGATCTCAGACAAATGTCAACGAATCCGAGTGTTGCAAACAATTTTACCGGTGTAACGGTAGCCGGCGAGGATCAAACATGTGGCTCCGTTTTGGTTGGAAATGATACTACACTTGAGATAAAAGGAGAAGTCTATGGTCTAACAAAATTAAACGTAAATGGCTCAGAATATATGGCGAGATTTGTGGAGAATCATTGTTACATACAGGCAAAGGCCTCTTCGAGTGGGAATTTTACAATTGAGGGCACGCAGTATACAAATTTTCAATTAAATAAAAAGAAAACCGAAGAAATATATTCCTGGATTATTGGAAAACTGGAAAATGAGGACGCAGATGACTTTTATTGGATTGGAGATGCAGATAAAAAATCTGTGATCAGTCAGCAGGGAAAAGAATATTATTATCCGGTTGAATTTAAAAAGGCAGATGGTACGGTTTATAAGCCAACGTTTGAGGAACTTTTTTATGATTACGATTTGGCATTGACGAAGGAAAACGGGGAAGCGGTTGATTTAGAGGAAGCGGCTTTCTGCAGTTGGGATGAGGATTGTATTAACGAGGGGCAAAGCCAATATAATCAGGTGCTTGTATCTATATACGACTGGGAGAACTGTAAGGGTGAACTGACATTGACGCTGACCCATTCGAAAACCGGCAAGAGTATATCGCGAGTGCTTTTGGTGGGTGAAGAACAGCCGATTCCGACAGTAACCCAAACGCCGACGCCAACCATGACCCCGACGCCGACGCCAACCGTAGCGCCGCCAACAACACCAACGCAGGTGCCAACGCCAACTGTAGCGCCAACAGCAACGCCAACGCAGGTGCCGACGCCAACCATGACCCCAACAACAGCGCCAACAACACCAACGCAGGTGCCGACGCCAACGCCAACCGTAGCGCCAACAGCAACACCAACGCAGGTGCCGACGCCAACCGTAGCGCCAACAGCAACACCAACGCAGGTGCCGACGCCAACCATGACCCCGACGCCGACGCCAACCGTAGCGCCAACAACAACACCAACGCAGGTGCCGACGCCGACGCCAACCATGACCCCAACACCGACGCCAACCGTAGCGCCAACAACAGCGCCAACAACAGCGCCAACGCAGGTGCCGACGCCAACGGTTCCAACTCCGGCTGCGACAGAAGTACCAAGCTCAACACCCGATGCCACACCTGTAATACTTCCAACGCTACCAACGGTAACACCATTGCCGCGAACTAGTGAACCGCGGGCATTTACATTGAACAAGACAGCTGTCACATTGTATACAAAAGGGAAAAAAATCATACAGCTTAGTGCTGATACAGAAAGTGTAGTGAAATATACATCTGACAATGAAAAAGTGGCAGTTGTAGATGAAAATGGCCGGGTAACAGCAAAAAAAGCAGGAACTGCTTTGATTACTGCGAGTGCAGATGGTTATCAGAGCACGTGCAGGATTGTTGTAAAGAAACCAACATTTAAAGTGGCGAAAAAGATGATAAAGGTCAAAAAAGGAAAAAAGGCTCGTATTATTGTTAAAGTCCGTCCAACAACGAAAGTTGTGTTTGCTTCCGCGAATAAAAAGATTGCAGCAGTTACCAAAAAGGGAATGCTAAAAGGCATGAAGAAGGGGCAGACAAAAATAAAAGTAAAGTGTTATGGAATAACGAAGACAGTTATTGTTATCGTGAAATAATCCAATATAGGAGGTAGGTATGAACATCCAAATCTTTGGCAGTAAAAAAGACAAGGACACGTAAAAAAGCACAGCGTTTTTTCAAGGAACGGGGAATCCGGTTTCAATACATTGATCTGCGGGAAAAGACACTAAGCAAAGGCGAATTCCGATCGGTGGCAGCCGTCAATGGCGGATTGGAAGGTATGATTAACAAAGAATGTAAGGACCGGGATGCTCTTGCGTTGGTGACGTATATTGCGGAAGAGGATAAATTGGATAAGATACTTGAAAATCCGCAGATTTTAAAAATTCCGATCGTTCGCAATGGCCGACAGGCGACATTGGGATATCAGCCGGATGTGTGGAAGACGTGGGAATAAAGGAGGTGTCTATGAATCAAGATACTTTAAATAAGATTAAATCGTATAAAAATTCAAAATATGTATGGTGTGCCGTGGGGGGCGTTGCCGGTTTTTGATTGGCATTTACCGCGCCGCACTTTTCAAGGTTTTGATTTTTTTGTGTGGTATGTGCAGTGGGAGTAATTCTATTTGCCATTTTAGTAAAATAGTAAATAAAATTTATCAGAAGCGCATGGAAGCAAAGAATAACGCGTATGGATTTGACTATCTGGCAGAATACAATATTTATAAAAAAGATGAGAAAACAGGATGCGAAAGACGATGGAATCCTCTATGTGACGGAGTATTCGGATTGGAAGGCAAGGATTCAGAAAAACTATGAGCAGCAGAAAGAAAACGAGGATTTCTGTCATTTTCTGGTTCAAAAGAAGAGAGACATTGAAAATCTGAAAAACAAGTGGAAATAATTTCCATACCGCTTGTGCTGCTGGCGGCGACGGCATATTTTGAAGTGGTACCATGGAAAGAAAAATTTTCAATAGAGGAAGCGGGAATTGCCATTCTCGCAATAGTTTTTGGAATTGCTGTTGTTGTTGCCAGAGACATTCAAAGATGGCGTGACCAGACAGAGTTTTTAGAAGACATCATGCAGGTGCTGGGAGACAAGGAACAGAACTAGTACATATGAATGGAGTGATGAAAATGAAAAAGAAAACAATTAAGAAGAGGATTCTTGCCGGATTGCTGGTATTTTCGCTTATTGTACCGGCGAATGTGGCAGGAGCGAAAACACAGACAGTATTGGAAACAAATGTGACAGAGGCATCGGAAGGATGTACACTGGTTGGTGTATATGGATCCTATTTTGCACAGGCGGAGGAAGCACTTGCTAAGATCAATGAAATTCGAAAAGAAGCATGTGAAGCAGGAAATATACGGGATCCGAGGGATTCCGGCAGATATCTTCAGCCATCGGATTATGTTCCCTTGAAATGGTCGAGTGATCTGGAGTATATTGCACGTATCCGTGCGGCAGAAGCGGGAATTGCATTCCGGTTTATGGATTCCGGACATGACCGTTTGAATGAAAAGGATACTTTTTCCATTGGCAGTAATGGGATAAGTTCTTCTTCCGAAGATCTTGCTTATTATTATGTAAAGGATATGATTGAAGGAATTCTGCTTTGGTACAGTGAAAAACAATATTGGGTAAAACAGGATTTCAGTGAGGAAACCGGTCATTATAAAAGTATGATCGACCCGAAGTATACCTATGTTGGTTTTGGCGGTTTTTATTCAGAGGCTGCTCCGTATCCGGCAACAATGGCAGGAGAGTTTTCCACAGAATCGGATTTGGATGAGACAATGATGGAAGCACCGGAAGATGTGATGCAGAAGATCGAAGTATCAAATGACTATATACAGGAAACGTATCTGGACGGGGATGACCAGATTTTTACAAATGGAACGACGACGGTGACGCCGCGTGTGAAACTTCGAAGAAACAATGCAATTCGTAATGTGTGGTCAATGGAAGATGTTACCTATACTTCATCGGATCCGGCGGTGGCGACGGTGACGCAGGATGGTCAGGTGACAGGAATTACCAATGGAACGGTTACCATTACGGCAAAATCCGGGGACACGATCGTAGCGCAAAAAGAAATCACAGTAAAATGTAATCATCCGAGAAAAATGACATTGTATACGGAATCTACATGTACGAAAGAAGGAAAAAAACAATATTATTGTGCCACTTGCCGGAATACGATAGAAGAAGTCGTGGCGAAAAAAGCACATGATTATGTTTATGGAGAGGCAGATTCCGAGGGAAAAAGCACCGGAAAATGTTCCGTGTGCGGCGATACGATACGTATTACTCCGCCGACAAATATGAAATTGTATTGGCGAAACAGCACAAGTTCTATCTCCAGTTATTCGACGGTTTTTCCGACGAGCAACCCGGTAGGATCCCTGTTATACTGTTGGATTCAGGCGAGTGATGGAGACCCGGATTATCAGGATATGGTAATGGAATCCACAAATGAAGAAGTGGCAGCAGTACCGGAAAAGGCGAGCAATAATGCACCATACGACCATTTTGAGATTTTGGCGGAAGGAATCACGAAATTGAGTGTATATCCGAAGTACAATCCACGCATTAAGCAGACCTTTATGCTGCGTGTCGGTGGCGAAGGAAGTCAGGACATTTCGGATATGGATGTCAGCTTGTCAAAAGACGCCTTTATCTATGATGGAAATGCCTGTAAGCCGGAAGTGACAGTATCTTACCGAAAAGACACGGTGCTGGAGCAGGGTATTGATTATACGATTTCCTATAAAAGAATGTCAATGCCGGAACGGCGACAGCGGTAATTTCCGGTAAGGGGCTTTTCCATGGTACGATTCGAAAAGATTTTACGATTCAGAAAACAGGAGAAGTATCGCATATTCACGAGGTGGTCATTGATGAAGCAGTTGCAGCTACTTGTACCAGAGACGGTGTGACAGAGGGAAGGCATTGCTCGAAGTGTGGTGAGGTGCTGGAGGAACAGACAGTCATTCCGGCGCTGGGACATAAGTATGCCGGAGGAACGTGCGAAAGGTGCGGAGACATTCTTTATATCGAAATAGATGGAGTGCGTTATACAAAGGAAGAAGACCTTTCCGGCAATGTGACGATACATGTTTGTGCGAAACCGGGGAGAAGATTTCCGGTAAAGTGAACATTCCGGCAGAGGTTGCGATGGGAGATATGGCTTATACAGTTACGGTTATTGACGCCAATGCATTTGCTGCTCAGACAGAACTTACCTATGTGACATTGCCAAAAACAATTACCAATATTGGAAACAAAGCATTTGCCGGCTGTACCGCCCTGGAAGGAATGAAATTTAAGGCAAAGATAGCACCAGAGGCAGCAGAGGACGCTTGGAAAGGAGCTGGAACCGAAGATTTCACGATACTAACTCCGAAAAATGCGAGGGATTATTACAACATTGAAAAAATATCCGGAGCGACAATTCGTCCGGAAACGGATGCAGAACATGAACACGATATGCAGAAATTTGAAGCAAAGGCACCGACATGTACTCAGCCGGGAAATATCGAATATTATATTTGCCGGGACTGCGACAAGGTGTATGCAGACGCAGCTGGGAAGAGAGGCATTTTGCTCATAGATACCTATTTGCAGCCACTGGGACATGATTGGGAGTCGGATTTCACGATTGATATCCCGGCGACGGCGACGACGCAGGGCGAAAAGTCCATTCACTGCCGTCGGTGTGGAGAACGTTCCCACATCGTAAAATATTCGCTGGAAGATGAAAAGAATAGTTCCAATGACAATAGCAGCAGTGCCGGTAAATCGGAACAGAAGAATCTTTATTATGAAGGTTCCAATGAGAATGAGGACACAGAATATGGTAGAAAGATAACGTATTCGTATCTGTTAAAAGGTTCTTTATTTAAGGCAAAAGGACTTCGTTACCGGGTCAATGCCGTCAATACGAAAAAGGGTATCTTTGATGTTACCTGCATGGGCAGCAACTCAAAGAAGATCAAAAAAATAACAGTGCCAAATTATGTAAAATACAAAGGAATCCATTATCGTGTCACGGGAATCGGCAAGAACGCGTTTGCCGGCTGCCGCAAAGTAAAAACGGTAAAGATTCAGAGTATGTATCTCAAGAAAAAGAATATTGGGAAGAATGCTTTTCGTGGAATTCCGAGAAAAGCATCGGTTTATGTGCCGGCCGGAAAAATGAAAAGCTATCGAAAATGGCTGAAAAAAGCGGGATTGAAATGCTAAGGAGGAAAAAAATGGAAAAGATAAGATGGGGAGTTTTAGGAACAGCAGGAATTGCCAGAGATTGCAGCATACCGGGAATGCAGAAGGCAGAAAATTGTGAACGGTATGGAATTGCAGGGCGCAGCTTGAAAAAAAGCAGAAGATTATAAAGATATGTTTGGGTTTGAAAAAAGCATACGAAGGGTATGAAGCACTTTTGTCAGACCCCAAAGTGCAGGCAGTTTATATTCCGCTTCCAAATAATCTTCATTATGAATGGGTAAAAAAGCTATTGCAGCAGGAAAGCATGTGCTGTGCGAAAACCATTGGCGCCGACACCCAAACAAACAGCAGAACTTTTTGAGGCAGCAAAAGAGAAGGGGGTATTTTTAATGGAAGCATATGCCTACCTTCACAGTCCTTTTGTTACAGCACTTAAAAAAGAAATTGAAGAAGGAACAATTGGAGAAATCCGTTATATTGAATCTCAGTTTTTGACTTCATATTATGATAAGAGCAACATTCGTCTGCACAAAGAAAATTATGGGGGTGCAGTTTATGATCTTGGCTGTTATAATACAAGTATGCTGTTAAAACTTTTGGAAGATATGCCATCCCGGGTAAAAGCAATGGCACAGTATGATGAAAATGGCGTTGATGTATATACAGCTGCATTGTTAAAATATGAAAATGATGTACGTGCATCGATAACATGCGGGATGATTTTTGAAAAAGATAAGCCGCATCGTTATGATAGATTGTATATTCACGGAACAAAAGGCGACATCAAATCCGATACGGAATTTAACCAAGAGGGAAATGCTTCCTATACGTTGATTATTGAAGGAAAAGAGCAGATTCGAAATGTATACTGCCCACATAATTATCAATTAGAAATAGAGCAGTTGGGAAGATGCATAATCGAAGGCGAGACTCCTGTTGTGACAGCTGATTTTTCGATTAAAAATGCAAAAATACTAGATGCTATATTGCAAGAGATCGGTTACTTTGAAAGTAATGTAATGTGAACATAACGAAATTTCGGCATTTATAGGAGGACACAAAAAAACACAAAAAAATTAGCACTCACCTCTTGACAGTGCTAACAATTAGTGGTATAACATAGTTAACGATAAGGAAAGGGGTTACGAAAAGGAACCCGGATCCGAATCGAAATTTAACAATCGACACTTCAGATTTCTCTGATGGTGCTAATAATACAAAAGTCTAAGTGCCTATGGTGTTTTGCAGGAACCCATATTTCTGACACTTGTTACAAGAAGGAAAGGAGAAATGACTTATGTTAAGACCTAGTATTTTTGGAGAGAGTTTGTTTGATGATTGGATGGATGATTTTCCATTTGGTAAGGAATTTGAGAAGGCTATGTTTCCGGCGAAAGATCCTCTTTATGGAAAACATGCAAAGAACATGATGAAGACAGATGTCCGCGAGACAGATGATGCGTATGAGGTTGACATTGATCTGCCTGGCTTCAAGAAAGATGAAGTAACCGCTGAACTGAATGATGGTTATATCACCATTTCGGCAGCAAAAGGTTTGGACAAAGATGAAAAAGATAAAAAGACCGGTAAGTACATTCGTAAAGAACGTTATGCCGGCAGCATGAGCCGAAGCTTTTACGTCGGTGAGGGAATTACCCAGGATGAGATTTCGGCGAAGTATGAAAATGGTATCTTGCAATTGAAGATTCCGAAAAAGACAGATAAAGCAGTTGCTGGTAAAAATTATATCGCAATTGAAGGATAATCATTCAACAAGTCCCCTTCAGAGATCGAGCCCTCTGAAGGGGACTTGTTTTTTAGCAAAAACCATTGTAAGATTTGAAACGTACTTTATATTCTTTCATTTGCTGCCCTTCACGGCTTTCTATTTTCGTAGAGTTTCCTGTAAGAACATCATAGAGATAATAGTCACTTTTGTACCGTTTATCCTCTTCTTGAAACTGTGTAGGAAATTCGATGATCCATTGGCTTTTCCCAACCGGACACAGTGGGGTACCGGTATCGACGGTCCAATAATTAAGCCGCTCGTAGTCGGTGCATTCATAAGGTTTGGCTAATTTTTCCTGAAGAAACGTATTCATTTGTGTTTCGTAGCGTAGATCGTTTCCATCAGAGGCACGAAAACTTACGACAGATAATTTATAGTCATAGGTTTTGTAATCCTCATCAAAATCATCATCATAGACATAATTTTCGTCATCTCTGGACGAATAAGTGAGTTGATTTGCGTTAAGTATCGCATAAATGCGGCCTTTCAATGCAAAGAATTGATAAACATTCCAAGTTTCGATGATGTCTTTTTGGAAGCCGTTTCGCTTTCCCGATAAAAGGGTTTCAATGGCTGTCACGGAAACAATTTGTGCTGTTTTTTCTGTTTTCATATTGTAACCGTAAATTCCATCTTTTTTAGAAAATACAATGTGTTTTTGTGAACAGTAGTCGGAAAAAGGGAGACAGGAACCTCTTCTTCCGGCGCATAATAAAAGAGGCGGGTTACTTTTTTACAGACTTTTTTACAGAAAAGTCATTTACCGACATACGATAAAGGTCTTTGTTGCAAAGAAGAAAAATTGTGTCGTCATATTTTCGCGGCACACCATATTCGTCTACAACAATGTAAGAACCGACGTCCTTGAAAGGTCTCGAAATTTTTCCGAGTCCAAGTTGATTGCATAAATGCAATTGTTTTCAGAGGAAAATATTATTTTATCATCTTCGGCATAAAGAAAATCTTCCCAGTCAATGCCGGGTGAATCTTTTTAATAATATCCTCCAATTTGCATACTTTCTCGCGGTCTTCCCAGCGCAATGTTTCCTTTGTACCGGACCGGCGAAAAGGAATGCGCCAAAGATTGGTGTAGTCGGTATCGTATTCGACAAGGTATAGGTAAGAGTCTGTGACATACATGTCGGAAACGGTAAAATCGTTGTCCGTGTCTGGCTTTATCACATAGTGAGTTCCTTTCTTCGGATAAGAAAAAGCGCCGGTTTTTGATTTTACAATAGGTGCCTGAAGCATACCTTCTCCATCGGTAGAATAGACATAATTTTTGGTAGTAAAAATGGTGTTTTCATAACCATTTTTTGTATGGGTTTTGCTTTGATACAGTTGGATTCACAGTATTTTGTGGAAGGGCTGCTGGACCTGTGGCGGTAACTGCTTCCGGGGTGACGGCAGCACCCGACACAATGGCAGAAGGCGAAGCGGTGTCTGTTAAATTGGTTGTTGATGCTTGCTGAGCCCCGCATCCGGTACAGAAAATGAGTACGAGTGCGAGAAGTCTAAAGTATTGTTTCATAAAGTTCCCTCCTAATATTATGTGTTTGGGTTATTATACTATGTCACCAAGTGAAGCCGGATGGCTGCACAGGTATCAGCATGCTTCATTTTATCATAATTCAATAGCTATTACAATAATTTACAGCAAAAAATGGATATCAACAAAAATGTCTGCATCTGGCAGAAAAAAAGAAATTTAAAAGTGTAGCATTTCCACTTATTTCAACCGGATTCTATGGTTTTCCAAAACAGATTGGAGTACAGACGGCGATAAAAGTATTGAGCAGCTTTTTGCTTCACAGTGAAATGATGGTATATTTAGTGGTGTATGACGAAGAAAGAACTACGATGTGCTGGGAGAAACGATAACGAGAGCGCGCGGAGCAGAACTTCCCTGTATGATGGCACAGGCAATTGGAACAGGCTGGTCGGAGGAGATTGAGCAGGATTACAAAAAAAAAGACATAAATAGAAAAATGCATTTGCAAATAAGCGTGAAAACCGCTATACTAAACGTATAGAAAGGCGGTGGAAAGGAATGGACGAAATGACAGAAAAAGAAATGAAATCGATAAAGATGTCAACTTTATATGAATTGCGTCTGCTTTTTACACAAGGAGAAAAGACAAATTATACGAAAGAGGAAATTGTAGAATTGCTTGATAAAATAGCAAGTGCAAAAGAACAAGAATAGAAAGACAAACATAAAATAAAAGGCTTGAATTTTCATCCCAACTATAGTACAATAGTCTCCTAAAACTTATGTGAATTTTTCTAAACAAACATGGTTACTTTTCGTCACATCATCAGGAGTCTATCCGGATGGTGTGATTTTTTTCGTGAAACAACGAGACACGCAATCGCCAAACCTGTCGTGGGTTGTGCTTGCACAAAACCCACAGCAGGTTTGGGCGATTATGTGACGACTGTCACGATGATGAGCACCGAAGGCGCGAAGAATGCGTGTCTCGTTGATTGAGCAGTAGATCACTCGTTGTTTCACAAGATTCACGAAACGAAGGAATCAGGAGGATTTGTACGATGGAACAAACATTTATGAAAGAGAAGAAAATTATTCCGCTGGTATTGTCGATGTCATTGCCGATGATGTTGTCGATGCTAGTCAATTCTCTTTACAATATTGTTGACAGTTATTTTGTTGCACAGATCAGTGAACAGGCGATGACAGCATTGTCGCTGGTATATCCGCTTCAGTTATTGGAAACGGCGATTGCCGTAGGATTTGGTATCGGAATCAATGCGACAGCCGCATTTTACTTGGGAGCCGGGGAACGAAAAATGCCAATGATGTGGTGACTTCGGAACACTGCTCAGCATCGTGCATGGAATCGTGCTTACCTTGTTTAGTATCGGATTTGCCCGTTATTTTGTAGGGATGTTTACGGACCAGCAACCGATATTGGAAGATGCTGTAAAATATGCATGGATCGTCTTTGCGTTTACCATTCCGAATGTAGTGGCGATTACATTTGAAAAGATTTTTCAGGCAGAGGGAAGAATGAAAGTATCTATGATCAGTATGCTTTGCGGATGTGTTGTCAATATTATTCTGGATCCGATGCTGATCTTTGGAATTTGGTTTTTCCCGAAAATGGGTATCGCGGGAGCGGCATTGGCAACCGGGATCGGACAGGTAATACCTCTTGTAGTATATATTATTATATTTGTCAAGAGACCGATGGCTTTCCACATGACCTGGCATAAAAATCTGATACGGAAACGGTTATGCAAGCAGATGTACGGAGTAGGGATTCCGGCGACATTAAATCTTGCTTTGCCATCTTTTATGATTACGGCATTGAATGGAATCCTTGCCGTTTACTCCGAAACGTATGTGCTGGTACTTGGAATTTATTATAAATTGCAGACGTTCATTTATCTGTCTGCCAATGGAATCGTTCAGGGGATCCGACCGATCATCAGTTACAATTATGGTGCCGGTGAGTCGGCAAGAGTGAAACGTATTTTCCGTACGGCATTAATTATGATTGCTGCAATTATGGCAGCCGGAATGGGAATCTGCCTTGTGTTTTCCGAAAATCTGATGGGACTGTTTACAGAAAGTGTACAGACAATTGCCGAGGAGCTGCGGCAATCCGTATCATTTGTATGGGATTTATTATTTCGTCTCTTTCGGTTACGGTAAGTGGAATGCTGGAAGCACTGGGAAAAGGAGCACAATCCCTTGTGATTTCGTTGATTCGTTATATTATTGGTATTATTCCGGCAGCGTATCTGCTGGGAATCATGCTGGGCGCCCCGGCTGTCTGGAACTGTTTTTGGATTGCGGAAACGACCGCAAGTGCAGTGGCATTTGTTTTGTATAAAAGATTGAAATATTAGGAGAAAAGCATGAAAACAAGAGAGGAAGCATTGAATTACGCCCTGTCTTTTGCGGAGACTTATCAGGATGCCCCATTCCGGGATCAGAACTGGCAGTTAGTGCGAGTAAAAAAGTCAAAAAAGGCGTTTTTGTGGACATATGAAAAAGAGGGAAAAATCTGGCTTAATGTGAAGGTGAATCCGGAGACGAGAGATTTTTGGCGGGCAGCTTATGACGCCGTCATACCGGGCTGGCATCAAAACAAAGAACATTGGAATACAATTATTTTGGATGGAACGATACCGGAAAAAGAAGACCGGCAGATGATCGCAGAAAGTTATGACCTTGTTACCGATAGTCCGACAAAACGGATTTACGAGGCAGTGAAAAAAATTCCTAAAGGACATGTGGCAACTTATGGACAGATTGCAGAGATGGCCGGAAATCCGAAGATGGCACGTGCGGTCGGAAATGCTCTCCACAAAAATCCGGATCCCGAGCACATTCCCTGCTTCCGGGTAGTCAACGGGAAAGGAGAACTCGCCGGCGAATTTGCTTTTGGCGGGGAAGGCGGGCAGACCAGACTGTTGGAAGAAGACGGTATACCCGTCGAAAATGGACGGGTGGATTTGGAAAAATATGGGATTACCTTAAGAGAGTAGTTTCTTTGAAGGCCGGTAAACGATCAATGCGATAAAGATCAGGACTGCCGTAACGGAAAGACTGATCGGATAAGCCATCATAAGAGTGTGGAAGGTGCGGCTGGATGGAAATACACCATATACCCATGCGATTCGAACTCCGCATACACCGAGGATCGTAAGCAGGGCAGGAACCAGTGAAATACCAAAACCACGGAGATAACCGGACATCAACTCATACATCATACTGAAAATGTAGGCAGTAAATACAAGAAGAAGTCTTGTGTAGCCGAGTTCGATGACTTGTGGATCGTGATTGAAAATGGCAAGGAGCTGTCTGCCCACAAATAGGATTATGAGGATGGCAGCAGCGGAAGCAATGACATCTTCAATCAGACATAAGGCAAGGGTTTTTTTGCAGCGTTTCATCTGTCTTGCACCGTAATTTTGTCTGACAAAAGTGGTACATGCCTGACTGAAAGAATTCATGATGTAATAGGCAAAGATTTCAATATTAAAGGCTGCGCTCGATGCAGCAATTACGATGGTTCCAAGACTGTTAATAGCAGCCTGGATCACGATGTTTGCGATGGCAAAAACGGCACTCTGGATGCCGGCAGGAAGTCCTATTTTTAAGATTTTCCTGAAGGTAGCCATTTCAATTCGCAGATCTTTGATATCGACATGGATAAATTTATCTGTTTTCAGCAGTTTATAAAATAGAAAACAGGAACTCACCACATTGGAAATTACGGTAGCAATAGCGACGCCATCTACATTTCTGTGACACACGATTACAAAAACAGATTTAACAATACATTTAATACACCGGAAAAGCCAAGGCAATCAGAGGCATTTTGGTTTCTCCGACACTTCGGAAGACCGCTGATTCAAAGTTGTATAAAAGGATGGCGGGCATTCCAATCAGGTAGATGCGCATGTAACGAAGTGCCAAAGGAAATACTTCAGCAGGTACATTGAGCTGCTGTAAAATAGTGGAAACCAGTAATTCTCCCAGGATAGCAAGCAGTACACCTCCGAGAAGCGCAGCTACGATCGAAGTATGTACCGCATCATGAATTTGCTTTTTATCTTTTCTGCCGACTGCATTGGCGATGACGACATTGGCACCAAGGGCGATGCCGATAAACAGATTCAGGATCAGACCGATGAGCGGGCTGTTTGCTCCGACGGCAGCAACAGAGGCGGTACTCTGGGAACCGGTAAAATTACCTACGATAGCAATATCGGAGGCATTAAATAATTGTTCTAATATTCCGGTTGCGGCAACCGGAAGTGCATATTGTGGGATTTTATTCCAGATACTTCCATTTAACATATCTAATTTAGGACGTTTTTCGGTATTGTTCATAAAAAGTTCCTCTTTTTCTCTTAGTTTTTCATTGATAATCTATTATAAAACACAATATACTGCATAGCAAATAGATATAAATTATTATAAACCATAGCTTTGGGAATGATAAACTTAGCAGCCGGTTTCGTATTCGCAGTAGGTCCGGTATGTTCTTCCGTACTGTTTTCTGCCATTAACATAGCGGAAAGGACGGATGGAAATAGAACCATAATAATCCGCATCTTCGTTCGCTGCTCTTTTTAGAGGGAATGTGGAGTTTACCATGGTTTTTTCCGTTTTCCACATTTTGGGTGATCCCTTCGGTTTTTATTTCATAGCCATCAGCACCTTTTACATGAGCCCATTCAACATCAAAACGGTATTCCGGATTTTTTTTCGAACCGGAAGGGGTGACGTCTGCATAACAGAGGGTAAAACTTTCGGAAAAATCATTGGGAAATTCCAACGTGGTATCGTCATCAAAATCCTCGGAAAAAGTTCGTCAAATCCATTTTTCAGGATCTTGTCGGTTTTTCCCTGAAAGATCAGTGTGTCGATGGTGTCACAGAGAGAACATTCTTCTATTTTCCGGATGCCTTTTCCCAAAATCATGGTTTTGACACGGCGTCCCGAAAAGGCAAAAGATTTGATTTCTTTTACCGAATCCGGAATGACAATACGATTTAGTTTTACCTTATCCTCGTTTTTTGAAAAAGCATTTTCAGCAATTTTTTTACAGAATTTGGAATAACAATATCTTTCGCGTTCCCATAATAATATAATAAAGTCCCTTTATAGATCAGAAATCCGTTTTTGGGTTTAAAATCCGGAAGATAGTCTTTAAAAAAGTCACCAAGTTTGTCATCTAAAATGGAGTAATATTTGCGCTTGCCGTGATCAAACCATACGATGTCATCCGGCGACGCAAAATCCAACAGGTTGACAATGCTCTCAACATCCAGATCACTGGTACGGAGAAGGAGAAGATCTACCATATTGGAATCGGATTCCTCCGTGCTTTGTTTCGGGGTGGCGGGGAGGATTTTTTTGACATTTTCATTAACAACCAGACAATCTCCGTCTGAACATTTCTTTAAAAATCATCTCCTGCAAGGGTATCCCCTTTTGCTGGATCAATGCTGTCATACTCGTACAGATCAATTGTATCCATGGACGAAGGATCCGGCGTTGGTTCGGATGGGATTCTTGTCGCTGAAGGAGAGGCGGGAGTCTGCGTGGCGGTAGACGCCGGTGCTTGGGACTGCGTAGTTTGAGCTGGCTGTCCACAGGATGTAATTCCCAGACACATCATCAGAATAAGGACTGTCAGAGTTTGTTTTTGTTTCATAAAGATTTCCTCCGTGCTTTTTTCTAATCTGTAACAATTAATTCAGAAAATCCCCGTACGTTAGCTCCTGAATCGTTATTCTGATTTTAGTATAGCAACCATGGAAGATTCTGTCAATAGATGAAAAAATTAAAAAATTCTCTTGACAAATAAAAAATTGGGTCTAAGATATAGTCAATTCATCGGATAAATGCTTTGAACAGGATATGACTTCTCGTATCACCGCTTACAGAAAGCTGTTATTTGTGAGAAACAGTAACAAGGAACGGGAAAGCCCTCACCTGCGAGCTGCTCAGGGGAAAGGTATTGTAATATCGTACCAAGTAGTCCGAGCCGGTACTTTACCGTTATAGAAAGGCGCCTTCTGGACAGTATACAGAATTATACCAGGTGGCGAGTGAGAGGTCGACAGCAGCATGCCGACAAGCAGAGTGGTAACGCGGAAGTGATATGGATACATTTTTAGCCTTCGTCTTTGCAGGATAAATCTTATGAGATTTATCGTGCAAAGAAGGAGGCTTTTTCTTTTGCATAGCATGGCACCGATGAAAATATATTTAGAAAGAGGAGCGCTTTTGCGCGACGCTCGGATTGGAGGATATTATGAATACATTAGTTATCGTATTGATTGCAGCGGTTGTTTTATTTGCTGCCTACGTTTTGTATGGACGCTGGCTGGCGAACAAGTGGGGCATCGACCCAAAAGCGGAGACACCTGCGGTAAAATTCAATGATGGAAAAGATTATGTACCTACCAATGGATGGACCGTGTTCAGCCACCAGTTTTCATCCATCGCCGGTGCGGGACCGGTCACGGGTGCGATTCAGGCAGCAGCCTTTGGATGGCTTCCGGTTTTGCTTTGGGTATTGATCGGTGGTGTATTCTTTGGTGCGGTTACCGACTTTGGAGCCCTGTATGTATCCGTAAAAAATCAGGGAAAATCCATGGGAATGGTAATTGAAAAATACATAGGTAAATTTGGACGAAAAATATTCCTGCTTTTCTGCTGGCTGTTTACTCTAATTGTTATCGCCGCATTTGCCGACATGGTTGCCGGTACATTCAATGCGTATTCGGTAGAACAGCCGGGAACATTAGCTCCAGCGGCAGCAACAAACGGAGCAGCCGGTATGGTGTCAATAATGTTTATGGTATTTGCTGTTATCTTCGGACTGGTTCAGAAAAAATTCAATTTGTCCGGTTGGAAAGAGGCCGTATTTGGTATCGTGTGCATCGTTCTTTCCTTTGTGATCGGTATGAATTGTCCATTGGAATTTAGCAAAGATACTTGGACTTATATCACATTTGTATATATCTTCTTTGCAGCGGTACTTCCAATGTGGCTTTTGAAACAGCCGCGTGATTACATGACAACATTTATGTTTATTGGAATGATCGCCGGTGCAGTGGTTGGCTTGTTTGTTGCTCATCCGAGCATGAATCTTCCGGTTTACACGGGATTCAATAATGAGACGCTCGGTACGATGTTCCCAATCCTGTTCGTTACGGTAGCTTGTGGTGCCGTTTCCGGATTCCATAGTTTGGTTTCGTCCGGAACATCGTCAAAAACTGTGGAAAATGAAAAAGATATGCTGAAGGTTGGATATGGAGCCATGGTTCTGGAAAGTCTTCTTGCGGTACTGGCACTTTGTGTCGCTGGTGCTGCAGCAAGTGCAGATGGATCACCGGCCGTCGGAACCCCATTCCAGATCTTCAGTCAGGGCGTAGCCGGATTCTTCGAAATGTTTGGCGTTCCGGTATATGTAGCAACCGTATTTATGACAATGTGTGTATCGGCACTTGCACTTACCAGTCTTGATGCTGTAGCACGTATCGGACGAATGAGTTTTCAGGAACTCTTCAGCGTCGATGATATGGAACATGCCGCTCCTTGGAGAAAATTATTTTGCAATACATACTTTGCTACGATCGTTACGTTGGTATGTGGATTTGTACTTACAAAAATCGGATATGCAAACATCTGGCCATTGTTTGGTTCCGCAAACCAGTTGTTAAGTGCATTGGTTCTTTTGACACTCTGCGTATTTACGAAGGTGACGGGACGAAGCAACAAAATGCTCTTTCCACCTTTGATCATCATGCTCTGTGTAACATTTACCGCTTTGGTACAGAGATTGATCGCTATGGTAAAAGCCATTGGAGAAGCAGCTTCCACGACAATCCCGGCAGGTGCCACAACCTGGGGCGAGGTATTTATTGCCAATGGATTGCAGCTCATCATTGCTGTGTTACTTATCGTTCTGGGACTTACGATTGTCATCAATTCGATGAAGAGTTATGTCAACAGCAAGAAAAACAGTGAAGAGTAAACAATATAAATAAGTAGAAAGTCACTCTCTGTATTTGGATCAGAGGGTGATTTTTTTGTTGTGGGGAGCGGAAAACTGTGATATGCTAAGAGTAACTATTGTTAGCAAGGGGAAAGAAAATGGAAGAACAACAAAAACCACATAAACGAAGAGTACGTTATTCAGGAAAATATCCAAAGAAATTTGAAGAAAAGTATAAAGAATTACAGCCGGAAAAATATCAGGATACGATCGCCCATGTTATCCGCAAAGGAAATACGCCGGCGGGAATGCACATTTCCATCATGGTGGAAGAGATTCTTGACTATTTGAACATTCAGCCGGGGGAGATTGGTTTCGATGCGACGCTTGGCTATGGAGGCCATACGAAAGCGATGCTCGGCTGCCTGAACGGACAGGGACATATTTATGCTACAGATGTAGACCCGGAGGAATCCGCAAAGACCAAAGAACGTTTGAAGGCACTGGGGTATGGGGAGGACATCTTATCAATCCGTCTGCAGAATTTTTTGCACCATTGATGAGATTGCCAAAGAGGTTGGAGGATTTGACTTTATTCTGGCAGATCTCGGTGTTTCCTCCATGCAGATTGACAATCCAAAGCGAGGATTTTCCTTTAAAGTGGATGGTCCGCTTGATCTGCGGTTGAATCAGAAAGAGGGAATCAGTGCGGCAGAACGATTAGCAAATATTGGCAAAGATGAACTGGCAGGAATGTTGTATGAAAATTCGGATGAACCGTATTGTGAAGAGATTGCCAAAGCCATCACAGATGAGATCCGGAGAGGGCACGCCATCGATACAACGACAAAATTGCGGGAGATTATCGAAAAGACGTTGGATTTTCTGCCGGAGAAAGAGAAAAAGACACGATAAAAAGACATGCCAGCGTACCTTTCAGGCACTTCGCATCGACGTAAACCACGAGTTTGAAGTGTTGTATGAATTTATGGAAAAACTGCCGGATGCGCTTAAGCCGGGAGGACGTGTTGCGATTCTTACGTTCCATTCGGGCGAGGACAGACTGGTGAAAAAGGCGTTAAAAGAAGGTTACAAAGCGGGAATTTACAGTGAGTATTCCAAGGATGTCATACGCCCTTCGGCAAAAGAATGTGCGCAGAATGGGCGTGCCCGTTCGACGAAAATGCGTTACGCGAGAAAAGGGATTTGTAAAATGCTGGAAAAAGGCTTATTGATTTACCTATTAATCAATGTTTTGGTCTGTATTTTATATGGGATTGACAAGTGGAAAGCGGTGCATCACAGATGGAGAATACCGGAGTCGACATTGATGCTGTCCGCTGTTTTCGGTGTGTTTGGTGCTTTTATAGGAATGCATTGGTTTCATCATAAGACACACAAACCGAAATTTTATATCGGCGTTCCGGTTATATTTGTGCTGGAATTACTCTGTATTATCGGTCTATTTGTATGGAAATAATCGTTATCTTCCAAGGCTGTTGTGACGATATATAATGATAGAAAGAGGGGGATTGTATGCAGATCAAGGAAGCAAGAGGAATTTATCAAAGTCAGATCAAATCTTACAGCAAAACGGCTTCTGAATTGAGACAAAAGCAAAAAGAACTGGAAGAGAAGATCAAAGAAACACCAAACGGAAAAGTAGTTTATGAAAATGAGGCAGTTTCGTTGGAATTGTCGTTAAATGCAATTGAGCAAAAGCAGAATGAATACCGGGATTACATGGAAAAACTGATGGATAAGTGGACCAATGTCGAGATGCTCGTATCGACGGAGCAGCAGACCGATTCCATGAAGGAAGCGACGGAGGAACAGATGAAGATTCTCGAAGTGGCGAGACGGCTTATGAAAGGAGCAAAAGTCCCGCAGGCGGATGAGATGAAACTGATGAAATTTGACAGTGGTTTGTATCAGGTAGCAAAAAGTATTGGCGCTATGGTGCAAAAGGATAAACGCGAAGAATACGATTCCCTCTGGGAGGACGAAGAGGACAAAGAGACGCAGGATCCGAATGAAGTGGCAGATTCTGCAGAGGCACCGGTGGGGGCACCGGATACCGTGTCGGCGGAAATGACGGCAGGCACGGCGGAGTAACGATGAGAAATGGAATAATAAAATATAGAAAAAAATTTGGGGAGCGGATCTATGGCCAAAGGAGTAAATCAAAAACTAAAACTGCTATATCTCATGGATATTCTATTGGAAAAGACGGACGAAAATCATGGGATTACGATGAATGAGATTATTTCATCGCTGGAAAGCTATGATGTTTCGGCAGAGCGGAAAAGTATCTATCGGGATATCGAAGAATTGCAGGTATGGCCTGGATGTTCTCTCTTACAATAACGGGAGAGCGACGTACTATCATGTCGCCTCCCGTTTGTTTGAAATTGCGGAATTGAAGCTTTTGGTAGATGCGGTTCAGTCGTCGAAATTTATCACGGAAAAGAAATCCCGGGAACTGATCAAGAAACTGGAAAGTTTTGCCAGCAAGTATCAGGCACAGGATCTGCAGCGTCAGGTGTATGTGCAGGGGCGTGTGAAAACGATGAATGAGAGCATCTATTATAATGTGGATAAGATTCATCATGCGATAGAAAGAAATCATTCGATCACGTTTCAGTATTATCAATGGAATGTAAAAAACAGATGGAACTGAAGCACGAGGGTGAACGGTATGAAATTTCGCCGTGGCAGCTCATGTGGGATGACGAAAATTATTATTTGATCGGATTTGACCACAAGGCGAGGTATATCAAACATTTTCGTGTGGACAAAATGCTTGACATCCAAATGTGCGATCATGAGCGTGAAGGCGAGGAAACCTTTGAAAAGTCGATGCCGGAACCTATTCGAAAAAAGTATTTGGCATGTATGACGGAACGGAGACGGCGGTAAAATTAAAATGCCGCAATTCTCTTGTGGGGGTTATGATTGATCGTTTCGGGAAAAATGTTCCGCTGATTCCATTGGATGACGAGTATTTTCAAGTCAATGTGACAGTGGCGGTCAGTCAGCAGTTTATCGGATGGCTGATGGCGATAGGAACCGGCGTGACAGTGATCGAGCCGGAAGAAGTGAGAGAAAAAGTGATTGTGGCATGCGGGGAAATGCTTGCCAGTTATGCGCAATAAAAAAAAGTGTGGTCATTTTTGTGTGACCACACTTTTTAAAAAAAAATCTTTATTTGTCTTTGATCAAATGAGGCAGCTGATCGACCATGTTAGCAAGGTCCTCAAACAAAGTTCCCTTTTTTGTGTCAGACTTATTGATCGCAGAAATACGATTGCTGACGTGGGAATAACTGGTATGGCTGTTATTGATGTGATTTAACATTTCATTGACACCCTGCTTGCTTTCAGAGACAGCGGAGTCGATGGCATTGTGTACGTCCTCGATACCGGTTACTTTCGCACTAATGCCATTAAAGATGCTGTGTGTACTGTCGACATTTTCGATGCTGCTGTGAAGCGCCTGCTTGGAATCCTCCAGAGACTGGTTCAGATTGGAAGTGCTCTTTTTCCACATCGGCAATGCTGTTCTGCACATCATTGATCAAAATCTTGATCTGGTCGGCAAGTTCACGTACTTCATTGGCGACAACGGCAAATCCGCGTCCCTGTTCTCCGGCACGTGCGGCTTCGATGGAAGCGTTCAATGCCAGCAGATTTGTCTGATTCGCGATCGCGGTGATACCATCAGTAGATTTGCGGATCTCGGAAACAGATTCCAACAGTTTTTCGAAAGTCTGATTCATTTCGTCAAAACGCTCGGTAACGGTATTGGAACTTTCTTTCAGAACTTCTACCTGATTCTGAGCAGTGCTTACAGATTCCTGAATTTCGGATTGTACAGTAGCAAATTCATCACTCGCGGTAACAATGCCCTCAAAGGAAGTATTCATTGCCTGGCACTGGCTCAAAAGCTCCTCATTTTCATCGGAAAGTGTCTGAATACTTGCCTCGATTTCCTGAATGCCCTTAGAGGTTTCCAGATCCTGAGTTACGAGTTCTTCATTTGTTGATTTCAAATGGTCAATGGTAAGAAGAATTGCTTCGGTATTATCGGATACCGGGGTCTGTTCTACAATGGTAGTAGATGCTTTTTTCAACCGAAGTTTCTTTTGTTTTCTTTTTAAATAATGGCTTCATAATGTCCTCCATTCTGATGTATAAATATGTTTAATCAAAGGTAATGCAGCACATTGTCTGATTGATATGCTGTTTTTATAATGTTCTCCAAGTCCGACGATACCTGCATCGTGGACAGCTGTTCTATTACATCTGCTGCACAATCCATTGTTTTTGCACAGCGGTCCTGAATAGTTACAATTTATATTACTATAATAAATCAAAATACGGCAGGAATCAAGGAGAAAAAAGTAATTGCATGAAAGAAAAAGTTGCGATACAATCATTGCTGGAACATAACGACGAGGATGGAGGAAAAGAGACAATGGAAAAAGTGGAATATTGGGACATTTATGACAAAAATAAACAGCGCACCGGCAGAAAGATGAAGCGCAATGACTGGTGCTTAAAGGATGATGAGTACCATTTGACGGTGCTTGGTGTCGTGGCACATAAAGATGGAAGATTTTTGATCACCAAACGTGTTATGACGAAAAACTGGGCACCCGGCTGGTGGGAAGTGTCCGGCGGGGCTGCGATGGCAGGAGAGGAGTCCAAAGAGGCAGTTCTCCGTGAAGTGAAAGAAGAGACAGGATTAGATGTGTCGAACTGGGGTGGTGGATACCAGTTTACCTATCATCGTGAAAATCCGGGGGAAGGCGATAATTATTTTGTGGATGTATATAAATTTATCGGAGAATTTTCCGAAGAGGATGTACACCCACAGGAAGCCGAGACGGATGGGTTTATGCTTGCGACCAAAGAAGAGATCGAAGCATTTGCAAAAGAAGGCGTGTTCCTTCATTATGATAGTATTAAAGAGGTGTTTTAAAGGAGTTTAGATAGAAAAGGAGCTTTTTTCTTTCTTCCCCGCGGGACCGTTTGCACTTAGTGGACACACGCAGCGGTGCGGGAGGGCATAGGATGCCCTCTGCGCACCGTCGGTGTCCGAAATCCCACGGGAAGAGAAAAAAAGCTCCTTTTTCTAATTAAACTGACTTTAAAACAAGATAAGGAATGAGAGAAGAATTCTAAAATAATCATAAATTCAAATATTTCTGTTGACAGATGGATTCAAAAGAGTATAATATCATTAATATGCTAATAATTAGCATATAAATTATTTAAATACTAACTAAAATCACAAGAACACAAGTTAATGAAAAACGAAGGGAGGCTTATGTGTGGAACCAAGAGGAAGATGCCATATGCGCATGGATGCGGAGACGGTGATCCGGGAAGCGAATCCGGTGAAGCTGATTATGTTTATCAATCAGATCCACCGGCGCAAGATTGAAAAACTGTTGGACGGAACCGGGCTTCATAGGGCACAGCACAGAATGCTGATGACGTTATCGGATTGTCCGGTTACATCACAGGTTGAACTGGCGAATATACTGGAAGTGTCGGCGGCGACGGTGGCAGTTTCATTGAAAAAACTGGAAAAAGGCGGATACATTCAGAAAACTCAGCAGGAACAGGATTCCCGCGTGCGATTTGTCGAATTGACGGAAAAGGGACGCGGCGTCGTTGAAGAGAGCAAAGAAATCTTTCATCAGATGGATGCAAAACTTCTGGAAGGATTTGACAAAGAGCAGCTGGAGGTGCTTCAAAAGCTTATTGGGGCAGATGTACCGCAATGCGAAGAATATAGAGTAAAAAGGAGAACAGACCATGGGTATTTATAAAAAATATGTCCTCCCTATCTGTCAGCATTTATTTTAGGGCCGATTTTTATGATCGTGGAAGTGATCGGAGAAGTGCTTCTTCCGAAGATGATGTCATTGATCATCAACGAAGGAATTAAGGGAGGCGCCGGAAGTGGTTATATCATAACACACGGCATCATTATGGTGCTTCTTGCATTGTGTATGATGGGCGGCGGTGTGCTTGGTGCCTATTTTGCTGTTAAGGCATCGGTAAATTTCGCCGGTGATCTGAGAAAAGATATTTTTGCGAAAGTACAGCAGTTTTCCTTCGCGAATATCGAAAAATTCTCAACCGGTTCGCTGGTAACGAGATTGACCAACGATATTACGAACTTGCAGAATGTTATTTCAATGGCACTTCGAATGCTCCTTCGAGCACCGGGGATGCTGATCGGTGGATTGATCATGGCGATCATGATGAATGCGAGACTGGCAATCATTCTCGGAGTGGTAATCCCGATTTTGATTGTATCGCTGGTTATCGTAATCGGGAAAGCATTTCCGAGATTTAACATCATGCAGACCAAAATCGACAGCCTGAACTCGAGAATTCAGGAAAATATCACAAACACACGCGTGGTAAAATCTTTTGTGCGTGACGAGTTTGAAAAAGAAACTTTTAACAAAGCCAATGAAGACCTGAAAGAAAAGAGTTTGTCGGCGATGAAGATTGTTATTTTGACGATGCCGATCATGACTCTTGCGATGAACATTACGACGATGGCGGTCGTATGGTTTGGTGGACGCCAGATCATCGTCGGCGATATGCCGGTCGGTGACTTGACCGCATTTACGACGTATATCGTACAGATTCTTATGTCGCTGATGATGGTTGGAATGATCATGATTCAGGGATCCCGTGCATTGGCTTCTTCAAAGCGTATCAAAGAGGTTCTTATGACAGAAATCGACCTCAATGACAACGAAGCAAAATGCAAAGACAAAGAAGTGGAAAATGGTGCGATTGAATTTCGCAATGTCGGATTCCGTTATTATAAGAAGAATCATAACAATGTATTGAAACACATTTCCTTCAAAGCCAATCCCGGCGAAGTGGTTGGAATCATCGGTTCGACAGGGTCCGGAAAGAGTTCGCTCGTGCAGCTGATCCCACGTCTGTACGATGTCGACGAGGGAGAAGTGCTCGTGGATGGCATCAATGTCAAAGATTATTCGCTGGAACATCTGCGAAACGGCGTGGCAATGGTGCTTCAGAAAAATACATTGTTCTCCGGAAGCATTATGGAAAATCTCCGCTGGGGAGACGAAAATGCGACAGACGAAGAAGTTTACGAGATGGCACGTTATGCACAGGCAGACGGTTTTGTCCGCAGTTTTTCCGATGGGTATGACATGGAACTGGGACAGGGCGGTGTCAATGTGTCCGGTGGACAAAAACAGCGTCTCTGTATCGCAAGAGCTCTTTTGAAAAAAGCCGAAAATCTTGATCTTAGACGATAGTACAAGTGCCGTAGATACCGCGACAGAAGCAGAGATAAGAAAGAGTTTCTCCACGTCTTTGAAAGACGCGACGAAGCTGATCATTGCACAGCGAATCTCATCCGTAGAACACGCAGACCGTATCCTTGTAATGGATGAGGGCGAGATCGTCGGACAGGGAACGCATGAGGAATTGATGAAGTCCTGTGAAGCTTATCAGGAAATTTATTATTCGCAGAAAGACAAGAATGAGGAGGTGTCAGCATGAGCGGAAAGCCAAATAAGCCAGCCGGAGGCCCACCAATGGGGGACCGGGACATGGTCCGGGAGGCAGACACGCCAGAGCGATGGGCGGCAAGCCGAAAGAAACTAAACAGACGATAAAACGCCTTCTCGGTTATCTTGGAAAAGATAAGAAACACGTGATCATTGCACTGGTGTGTGTAGTGATTTCCAGTTTATCGACATTGGCAGGATCCTATATGCTGTCGCCGATCATCAACGGAATTACAGAAACATACGATAAGGCATCCAAAGCAGCCGGCGGTGCCGGTGTCATTATCAATGAAGGATTGAAAACATTAGGACTTGGCATCCTTTTGATGCTTGCGATTTATGGAATCGGTGTGATTTCCATGTATTTACAGCAACGAATTATGATCGGCGTTTCGCAGCGTGCGTTAAAGACACTTCGTAAAGACTTGTTTGATCATATCCAGACTTTGCCGGTGCGTTATTTTGACACCAATGCGACCGGAGATATCATGAGCCGTTTTACAAACGATGTCGATGTCGTCGGTGAAATGCTCAACAATACGGTGATTCAGTTGATTCAGGGATTTATCAGTATCGTGGGTACGGTAAGTATTATGCTTTATATGAACGTATGGCTTGCCCTTCTTACGATCCTGCTTGTGCCGCTTATGCTGAAAGCCGGTGGTTCGATCGCAAAGCGCAGTTCCAAATATTATCGCCAGCAGCAGTCGGCGCTTGGTAAATTAAATGGTTACATCGAAGAGACAGTAACCGGTCAGAAAGTAGTAAAAAGTATTCTGCCACGAGGAAAAAGCAGTGGCAGAATTTACGGATCTGAACAATGATCTTCGTAAGAAACAGGTCAAAGCGCAGTTCTTTGGCGGTATCATGGGACCGGTCATGGGAAATATCGGACAGGTCAGTTACGGTATCACAGCGTGTGTCGGTGGTTTGTTTTGTCTTGCCGGACGGCTCAGTCTTGGGGATTGACAGTATTTGTAAACTACTCCCGACAGTTCAGCCGTCCGATCAACGAGATCTCTATGCAGATCAATACGATCTTTTCCGCGCTTGCCGGTGCGGAGCGTGTCTTCAAAGTCATGGATGAAGAGCCGGAAGAGGCAGATAAACCGGATGCGGTAGAGATGGCCAATGTCAAAGGTGAAGTAATTATGGAAGATGTTTCCTTTGGTTACAATCCGGATAAAGTAATCTTGAAGCACATCAATTTGTATGCGCATGCCGGCCAGAAAGTGGCATTTGTCGGTTCGACCGGCGCCGGAAAAACGACGATTACCAACCTTTTGAATCGTTTTTATGACATTCAGGAAGGAAAGATCACGATTGATGGCAGAGATATTAAAGACTATGCAAGAAAGAGTCTGAGAAGCCATATCGCCATGGTATTGCAGGATACACACCTGTTTACCGGAACGGTTCGTGAAAATATCCGCTATGGACGCCCGGATGCGACGGATGAGGAAGTGGAGCAGGCAGCAAAGATCGCCAGTGCACATTCGTTTATCATGCGTCTCGAAAATGGGTACGATACGATGCTGGAAGGCGATGGTATCAATTTGAGCCAGGGACAGCGACAGTTGTTAAATATTGCCAGGGCAGCCGTATCAAAAGCACCAATCCTTGTACTCGATGAGGCGACAAGTTCAGTCGATACGAGAACGGAGATGCACATTGACCACGGTATGGAGCGCTTGATGAAGAACCGTACGACATTTGTTATCGCGCACCGTCTTTCTACCGTGCGCAATGCGGATTGTATCATGGTTCTTGAGCAGGGAGAGATCATTGAACGTGGAACGCATGAGCAGCTTCTTGCAGAGAAAGGAAGATATTACCAATTGTATACCGGCGCGGTAGAATTGGATTGATAAAATTTCTTTTACGTGCAAGCACGACCAGCCATTTTTTGCACATTGACACTGAATAGTTAAATTGTTTTTTTATAAAATTCCTCTTGTATTTAGCAAAAAAAAATGCTATGATAGAAGTAGAGAAAAAATATTAGGAGGCATATTGCTATGTTTGGTTTTGGTCAGTTGATTGACATTTTGAAAAAACATCCAAGAAAAATTGTTTTTACAGAGGGAAGCGATCCTCGTATCCTGGAAGCATCTTCCCGTCTTTTGGCAAGTACATTTCTTGCCCCTGTATTAGTTGGTAACAAAGAGGAGATTGCAAAGGCAGCAGAAGAGAGCGGCTTTAATATCCGTGGAGCCGAGATCATTGATCCATTGAATTATGACGAGATTGATGAGATGGTGGATATGCTTTGTGAGATCCGTAAAAATAAAGGAATGACACCGGAGCAGGCTCGTGGAATTTTGTCTCAGGCAAATTATTTCGGAACGATGCTTGTGAAGATGGGAAAAGCAGATGCATTGCTAGGTGGAGCGACATATTCTACGGCAGATACGGTTCGTCCGGCATTGCAGATCATCAAGACAAAGCCAAACAATTCCATCGTATCTTCCTGCTTTATTCTGGTTCGTCCATCCGCAACCGGTGAAAATGAAGTGCTTGCGATGGCAGACTGCGCGATTAATATCAAACCGACCGAAGATGAATTGGTTGAGATCGCGTTAGAGGCTTCCGAATGTGCAAAGATTTTCGGAATCGATCCTCGGGTTGCATTTCTCAGCTATTCTACATTGGGATCCGGCAAAGGCGAAGATGTAGATAAGATGCGTAACGCCGCAGAGAAGACAAAGAAAGCAGCACCAAACCTTCCGATCGAAGGCGAACTTCAATTTGATGCTGCAGTAGCACCTCGTGTAGCTCGTACAAAATGTCCGCAGTCCGAAGTGGCTGGACATGCAAACACCTTTATTTTCCCTGATATCAACGCAGGAAATATCGGTTACAAAATTGCACAGCGTATGGGTAACTTTGATGCTTACGGCCCAATCCTTCTTGGACTGAATGCACCGATCAATGACCTTTCCCGCGGATGCAATGCAAGTGAAGTATATTCCATGGCGATCATTACCGCAGCATTGGCATAAGAAATAAAATGCAAGAATGAAAAATACATGGCCGGAGCAGAGTGTGACAAAAGGCATGCACTGCCCCGGCTGTTGCTGTAAATTGGAAATGTTTAGCAGAAAGGAAATGCGCATGAGAAAGAAAATGAGCGAAGACGAAAAATTCATGAAAGAAGCGCTCCGGCAGGCGAAGAAAGCTTATGCCATGGAAGAAACGCCAATCGGCTGTGTGCTGGTCCATGAGGGGAAAATTATCGCCAGAGGGTATAATAAACGAAATAAAAGAAAAACACACTGGCGCATGCGGAGATCATTGTGATCGATAAGGCAAGCCGGGTTCTCGGGGACTGGCGGCTGGAAGACTGCACATTGTATGTGACGCTGGAGCCGTGCCAGATGTGTGCCGGAGCCATCGTGCAGGCAAGAATCCCCAAAGTGGTGATCGGAAGCATGAATCCGAAGGCGGGATGTGCCGGTTCCGTCTTGAATCTGCTGGATATGCCGGGGTTTAACCACAGGGTAGAAGTGGAGCGGGGGATTTTGGAAGAACCATGCAGCCGGCTGATGAGCGGTTTTTTTAAAGAACTTCGGTTAAAACGAAAGAAATCTACTTGAAGAAAGCATTTGTTTATGCTATAATATTTTGGTACATTTTTAGAAAAGGAGATTTTCACAATGAATACTAAGTTAAAGGGCGTTTTACAGCTTCTTGTCATTCTCCTTGTAACTGCCGCAGTTTGTGTTGTGGCATACACGGGAATTGGAGGAGCAAAGCGGGGTAGTGCAAAAACATCCGCTTAGGACTTGACTTGGCAGGGGGTGTCAGCGTTACATACGAAGCGACAAAAGAAAATCCAACTGCTCAGGAAATGAAAGATACTGTGTATAAAATGCAGATGCGTGTACAGAACGAAAGTACAGAAGCTTCTGTTTATCAGGAAGGAAATAACCGTGTAACGGTTGACGTTCCGGATGTTGATGATCCACAGGCAGTATTGGACAAGCTTGGAAAAGCGGGAGCGTTGGAATTTGTTCTTTACAACAATGTAAAGGTTGGAGAAGATGGAAAGACGGCGACCTATGACAAGAAAGATGTCATCATCGACGGTTCCATGTTAAAGACTGCAGAAGCAGCAACACAGCAGGATTCCACGACAGGCCAGTCAGAAAATGTTGTAAAACTTTCATTTAATGCAAAGGGAACAAAGAAATTTAAAAAGTAACAACCGATCACGTAGGTGAGCAGTTCTCGATCATTTACGATGGCGAGATCGTATCCTCTCCGGTTATCCGTGAGGCAATTGACGGTGGAGAAGCCGTTATCTCCGGAAGTTTTGATGAGTTTTCAAAAGCAGAGGATATGGCATCTACTCTTCGTATCGGTGCGCTTCCACTGGAACTGAAAAATATCCGTTCCAATATCGTAGGAGCAAAACTTGGTGGAGATGCACTTAAGACAAGTTTGATCGCCGGTGCGATCGGTCTTGGACTTGTTATTATCTTCATGATCGTTATGTATTGGATCCCCGGTGTAGCAGCCTCCCTTGCGCTGTTATTCTACGTAGGTGCATCCGTGCTTGCCATTAACGGTCTGGATGTCACGTTGACCCTGCCGGGTATCGCCGGAGTTATTCTTGCAATCGGTATGGCGGTGGATGCGAACTGTATTATCTTTACCCGTATCCGAGAGGAACTGGCGACAGGAAAGACGGTTCGTTCAGCAATCAAGATCGGATTTGAGAAAGCGTTGTCCGCGATCATCGATGGTAACGTTACGACATTGATCGCTGCCGTTGTTCTTTATATCAAAGGATCCGGTACCGTTATGGGATTTGCCCAGACACTGGCAATTGGTATTATCCTTTCTATGTTTACGGCAATCTTAGTAACAAGATGGATCCTGTATGCATTTGTGGGACTTGGTTTTGACGATGTGAAGTTCTACGGAATACAGAAAGCAAGAAAACCGATCAACTTTGTTGGAAATATTAAGAAATATGCGATCATTTCCGGCTGCCTTCTTCTTTTTGTGCATCGGCGGACTGGTTATGAATATGGTAAAAATGGGACAGCCACTTAACTATAGTCTTGAGTTCTTAGGTGGTTCCTCCACATCGATTACCTTTACGGATTACAAGGGTGAAGGATTTGATGCTTCCGGTAATGCGAGCGCAGACTTCAAAAATGAAGTAACCGATGTTGTGAAATCGGCGGCAAATGTATCCGAAGCAGAACTTTCGGATGTATCCGGCGAAAAGACATTGATTGTTCGTACACCGGCCTTTACCGAAGACCAGCAGAAAAAAGTAATTGCTGCGGTAGAAGAAAAATATGGCGTGAGTGATAAGAGCATTGAAGTAGAGACCATTTCTGCATCTGTAAGTAACGAAATGCGTATGGATGCGATCGTAGCGGTACTTATCGCTGCGGTAGGTATGTTGATCTACATCTGGATCCGATTCAAGAATCTTGCATTTGGTGCAAGTTCCGTTATCGCACTTCTTCATGATGTTATGGTAGTGCTTATGGTTTATGCGATCGGAAGTGCGTCCATTACTGTCGGAAGTACATTTATCGCGTGTCTGCTGACCATCGTAGGTTACTCCATCAACGCCACCATCGTAGTATTCGACCGTGTACGTGAAAACCGTAAGAAACTGGGCAACACGGACTTGGCAGAAATTGTAAACACAAGTATTACAGAGACCTTGAGCCGAAGCTTTAATACTTCAATCACAACGTTGGTAATGGTACTTTGTCTTGCCGTTCTTGGTGTGGATTCCATCCGCCAGTTTGCGGTACCGATGATGGCAGGTATCATTTCCGGATGCTATTCTTCTGTATGTCTGGCAGGTACTATTTGGTACTTTATGAATCGCAGTGCTCAGAAGAAAGCCAAAGCGAAAAAAGCCGGTAACAAAAAGAAATAATTATTTTTGATGAATAAAATGAAAGCGGTTGTGCATACTACATAAAAATAGTATGTGCAGCCGCTTTTTTGCAGCATAAGTCTGCTCGGGTGTGCACGGTTGTTGGAGGAATTATGGACAAAATGATTGGAAAGCGGAGCGTGCAGTTTGAAGTGCCGCCGTGCATTATCGGAGCTGCTTCCGTAGCCGGAGAAAAAGAGGGAGCCGGAAAATTTGGAAAATATTATGACATTATAGAAGACGATCCGTTGTTTGGTGGAAAAACATGGGAAGAGGCGGAGAGTAAAATGCAGCATATGGCAGCAGACATCGCAATCCGCAATGCCGGACTGGAATCGGAAGATATCCGGTATATCGTGGCAGGGGATCTGCTCGGGCAGCTGATCGCGACTTCGTTTGGCATCATGAATCTGAATATACCGATGTTTGGTGTTTATGGTGCGTGCTCGACGATGGGAGAGTCGATGGCAATCGGTTCCATGCTTGTGGAAGGCGGCTTTGCAGAGTACATTGTCGCCATGACGTCGAGTCATTTTGCCAGCGCGGAAAAGCAGTTTCGTTTTCCTTTGGCGTACGGAAACCAGCGACCGTATTCGGCGACATGGACGGTGACAGGAAGCGGCGCAGTTGTGATCGGAAGGGGAGACGGAAAATGGAAACGTAAAGAGATGGATTACGTGTGTATCCGCGGGATTACGACCGGAGTGATCACGGATTACGGCATCAAAGACAGCATGAATATGGGCGCTTGTATGGCGCCGGCAGCCTGTGATTGTATTTTGAACAATTTCAAAGATTTTGGGGTAGAACCGGACTATTATGACAAGATCATTACAGGGGATCTCGGAACGATCGGACAGCGGATTTTAAAGGATATGCTGCTGGGTTACGGATATGATATCAGCAAGCAGCATATGGACTGTGGAACGGAAATTTATTACAATGAAGAGCAGGATACGCATGCCGGCGGAAGCGGCTGTGGCTGCAGCGCGATCACGCTGACGGGGTATATCTTGAAAAAATGCGGAAACATGCGTGGCGGAGAGTGCTATTTGTGCCGACCGGAGCGCTTTTATCGACCGTCAGTTTCAATGAGGGAAATTCGGTGCCGGGAATCGCGCATGGTGTCATGCTCGAATGTATGTGAAAGGAGAAGACAAGATGGAATATTTGATTTCTTTTTTAATCGGGGGAGCAATCTGCGCGGTAGTGCAGCTGTTTATGGACAATACGAAACTGCTTCCGGGAAGGATTATGGTTATCTTGGTATGTCTGGGAGCGGTATTAAGCGCCCTGCATCTGTATGAACCGTTTGCCAACTGGGCAAAAGCCGGAGCGACGGTGCCTTTGATCGGGTTTGGACATCTTTTATTTGAAGGTGTGAAAGAAGCGGTAGATAAAAAGAGGGTTTATCGGTATCTTTTATGGTGGTATGGAGCGGGCGGCTGTCGGTATTTCAGGGGCACTTGTCATCAGCTTTTTGGCGTCACTGGTATTTAAGCCAAAGATGAAAGGATAAAACGTTTGGAATTGTTATGAAAAAACATTGTGAATTATGGAAAAACAAAGTATAATGAGGTTAGTGGCAGTCGCTAACCTTTTTGATATGGGGAGAAAATGGAATGGAGGACATCTATGAAAAAATTGGAGAATAAATACATATATGCAGGGATTACGGCTTTTTGTGTCTTAATGGCTGTTTTGATCTGTGGATTTATCTTTTTAATTTTGATGTAGTAACAGCAGCTTTTGGAAAATTGAATTCGGCATTGACGCCTATTTATATCGGCTTGGTGATCGCCTATCTGTTAAGCCCAATGGTAAATGGCATGGAGAGAATGGTGTTCATTCCTTTGCTTCGAAAAATCAATAAGACGGATAAGAGAGTGCGCGCATTTGCAAGAGGGATATCAATTGTACTTGTACTCGTGCTTGCAGCTGCAGTGATTTTCTGGCTGTCTATGCTTGTCGTGCCGGAAGTTGTCGACAGTATTACCAATCTGGCAGATAATCTTCCGGATTATTACCGAAATACGCTTCAGGTAGCGAACGATATCGGGGAAAAACATCCGGAAATAGCACAATATATGAAAGAAAGTACAAATACCGTGTATACTCAGGTTCGCAATTGGGTACAGAATGACCTTTTGCCGGCAAGCACGGAAATCCTCGGCAGTGTGTCGGATGGTCTTTTGAGTGCCCTTGGTATGCTGTTAAATGTTGTCATCGGTATTATCGTTTCCATTTATCTGATGGCGGGAAAAGAGCGGTTCTGCGCCCAGGCGAAACGCCTTTTTATATACGATTTTTTCAGAAAAGAGGGCAAACCGTATTTTGTCTTTTGGAAAAGACATTAACTGGTCTTTTGCCAAGTTTTTCAGTGGAAAGATCATTGACTCGATCATTGTAGCGATCATTACCTTTATTGCTCTCAGTATTGCGGATATTCCATACACGGCGTTGATCAGTGTACTCGTCGGCGTAACCAATATCATCCCATTTTTTGGACCATATATCGGAGCCATCCCAAGTGCGCTGCTTGTCTTTCTGGCATCGCCGTTTAAAGGAGTGATCTTCCTTGTACTTATCATCATCATTCAGCAGGTGGACGGAAATATTATCGGTCCGAAGATCATTGGAGAATCGGTTGGTTTGGAAAGTTTCTGGATTTTGTTTTCCATCTTGGTATTCGGATCGTTGTTTGGATTGATCGGTATGATCTGTGCGGTTCCTGTATTCTCTGTTTTGTATAAAACAGTAAAACGCTGGAGCCATCGCAGACTGGAAAAGAAAGGGCTTCCGGCAGAAACAAACTCGTATTTACGAAAAAATAAAATTTTTCTGGTATATTGTGCCGGAAACGACGAAGAAACGAACGGTATAAATAAAAACTTATGATTATCATAACACAATAATAATTTGCCAATAGATGGTAAAAATGTTATACTCTATATAACGAAAACGATAAGAGCCACGGAGGGTTGGCGCTTATCCTATTTAAAAAAAAGGAGGATAATGTTTTGGGAAGAAAAACAGCAAAAATGTTAGGTCTGGTTCTGGCCGGATCGATGGTGATCAGCATGACATCACCAGTGGCGGATGCAGCAGCAAAGATGTCACTTAGTAAGAAAAAATTACTATCACACAGGGTGAGAAGGTGACATTAAAAGTAAAGAAAGCGACAAAGAAAGTAAAATGGTCGGTGACAAAACGAAAAAAAGTCATCAAATTGTCTAAGAAGAAAAAAAGCAAGTGTAGTGATTACCGGAAAGAAAGCCGGTAAAGCAGTGGTAACGGCAAAAGCAGGAAAGAAAAAACTGACTTGCAAAGTGACGGTAAAAGCAGCGAACACAGATGTTCAGCCGACACAGGCTCCGGCGACACAGGCTCCGGCAACAAAAGCCCCGGCGACACAGGCTCCGGCAACAAAAGCCCCGGCGACGCAGGCTCCTGCAACAAATACACCGGCTTCTTCACCGGTAACAACCGCACCGACGGTTAGTGAGACACCGGTTGTCAGTGAAGCACCGACAACGGCACCAAGCGAGTCACCAAAAGCAAATGAACCGGTTAAAAATATTGTTATCGATATGAGCAAAGTCTCTGCGAAAACATTTACAAGTTCTCCGGCAGCACTTGATTTTAGCAGCCAGATTGAAAGCCGCTTTGATCTGTCCTATTTCAAAGAAGTAAAAGTAGGTTATACACTGGAAATCAATGAAGAAGCAGATATCGCAACGATTACCGGTGGAAAGATTGCCGTAGCATCTACAACGGATGACCTGAATGGATATAGCGATGGTATTGCATTTTCTTATAATTTGTCATCCACAGATGAGACATCAACGACAATTGATCTGTCTGGTGACAAAGTGTCAGGAAGTGCAGTAGGTCTCAACGTTCAGCCAATGGACAGTGCAAATAACTATGGATGGCCGGCAGCCTTGAAATCCATCACGATCACAAGCATCGAGTTTGTAGCCAAAGAAGGCGCTGTATATACCGAAGGTGGCGTGAAACCTACACCGGCACCGACAGTAGCACCGGAATTTGAATCTTCCGAATTCCATTACGACGGATTGAATCGGGCATGGATCGATGCGAATATTGACCCAAGCAAGCCGGTAGTAGCTATCTCATTTGACGACGGCCCGGGTGGTTACAGTAAATTTGTAGATTATGGTATGCAGATTCAGAATTCATTGAAAGAATATGGCGCACATGCAACATTCTTCTACATTGGAGCACATATTGAGCACGATGAAGATTCTCGAAATGAAGTAATTTCCGCCAAAGAGGCAGGATTTGAAGTGGCAAACCACTCCTACGATTCCAATGGACTGAACAAAGAAGATGCAGATATAATCAAAGAGAAGATTCAGAAGACGGACGCACTTTTGAAGGAATTGACAGGATATAATAATTTCTTATTCCGTGCACCAAATGTAGCTTATAGTGATACAATGTTTGCTGTGATCGAAAAACCATTTATCGATGTATCGGTATGGAGTAACGATTACGTAAACAGTACGACAAAAGAAGATCTTGTCGAAAATGTAACAAAGGACCTCAAAGATGGCGATATCATCAACATGCATTCTGTTCATGAAAAGACAGCACAGGCGGTTCCGGAAATCCTGAAGTATTGCAAGGACAATGGAATTCAGGTTGTCGGCGTGTCGGAATTGTTTGCGATCAAAGGAAAAGCATTGATGACAGGCAAAAAATATAATAACGGTTATTAATACTTTGTGTATCATACAAAATCAAACATAAAAAATAAGACCGTGGCAGTTTTTTTGCCACGGTCTTTCTGTTGACTTTTTAGGGGAACGTGAGACAATAAAAAATGTGTGGTTTGCCATGAAAATGTAACAGATGGCTGTTATACTAAATGCAACCGAAGTGAAAAAGGGAGATGTAACAAGATGAAGCAAAAAATATATATAGGCGCAGCGGCTATTGTGATGGCAGGGATATTTCTTCTGGGGGAAAACCGGTAGTAGCAAAAGCAGAGAAGATTAAAAAGTAAAGATAGCGAGTGCTGAAAAAACCGTTCTGATCAATAAAAAGAAAAAATACAGTTGAAAGCAAAAGTAAAACCAGCTTCTATGAAGAAAAAAGTGAGATGGAAGTCGTCCAATAAAAAGGTTGTTACCGTGTCTCAAAAGGGCGTGATTCGTGGAAAACGTTATGGAAAAGCCAATATTTGGTTAAAGGCTGCAGACGGTTCCGGTAAAAAGGCAAAGATAAAAGTGCAGGTAGGACGTAAAGTTACGAGTGTTAGTTTTGCAGTGAAGAAGCAGGAATTGGAAGTAGGACAGAAAGCTAACTTAAAGCCGATTGTGCTGCCGGGAAATGCGACAGATAAAAAGTGACGTATCAATCTTCAAACCCATCGGTGGTCTCTGTTTCTTCCAAGGGAACCGTTGTGGCAAAAGGAAAAGGCGAAGCTGTGATCACAGCGCGAAGCAAAGATGGAACGCGAAAATCCGGAAGTTATGTTATTCAGTCTAGGGTGCTGACAAAGAGCATAACGATCAATGGCGGAGCCACGACAAAGAGACTGGAAAAAGGGAAAAGTTTTGGGATTTCCGCATCGATTCAGCCGGCAAATGCGTCCAATAAATCACTGCGTTATACAAGTTCAGATCCGACGGTTGCCGTGGTTTCGGCTAGCGGAATCGTATCCGGCTTAGAGCCCGGAACAGCAGTGATTCGTGTGGATGCGGCAGATGGACATTCAACCGCAAATATCAAGGTAGAGGTGTTTCGTATGGAAATTTCGAATCAAAAATTGATCGCGCATCGGGGATTTAGTTCTCAGGCACCGGAAAATTCGATTCCGGCATTTGAAAAAGCACTCGAAAGTGGTTTTTATGGAATAGAGTGTGATATATGGAAAACATTAGATGGTGAGTTTATGGTTTCCCATGATGGGGATCTGAACCGTATGTTTGGCTATGATTTTCAAATCGCAACATTGACGACAGAACAGATCAAGAAATATTTTATGATCAATGGAAGTAATGTGGATGCTTACGATAATCTGACGATGCCGACATTTGAGCAATATCTCAGTGTGATGAAAAAGAATAAAGAGGTTCATCCTTTTGTCGAGATCAAAGAAGAATTAAATGATGCTGATCTGCGGAAAATTGTGAAGCAGGTAAAAGATGCAGGATTGTTAAATGAGACCTATTTTATCAGTATGCATCAGAGCAACCTTCTTTCCCTGCAGCGGCTGGATGGGGTCAATACATCACAGCTTCAGTATGTATATGGTGCGAAAGATTTCAATAAGACGACATCGGTTACCTCGAGTGTGATCAGTTGGTGTATCAACAATCAGATCGATCTTGATACCCGTCAGTCCCCTTGTGACAGCATCGGATGTATACCGCCTTCAGACGGCGGGCAGACAGGTTAATGTCTGGACCGTAAACACGATTGAAAAAGCATATGATCTGGTAAATAAACTTCATGTAGATATGATCACTACAGAGTATATGCTCAACACAGAACCGTAATAAAAATATTTATGATAATATGGCCAGCCCCGTGATTTTGGGGGCTGGTTTTACTTTTTGACTCAGAATTGAAAAAAAAAAAAAAACCACTTGTATTTTCTCAGAAAACGATATATAATCATATTCAATCTCAGATTCTCAGAATCTAAGAATCAATGAGGACAAGTCGTCCATGGACTCAATGACTTAGTAACTTAGTAACTCAGCAACAAAATTACAATGAATGCAAAGGGAGGATTCTATGGTTAAAAAATTAAAAAACGTTTGACAGCACTGATTTTAGTGGCAGGGCTTCTTTTAGGCACCCTGGCCGGAAATGGTGTTGTTGTATCGGCTGCGGAGGATGTATGGGGAACCATCGGTCCAATCCGCTGGGATTTGGATTCGGAAGGGAATTTATTGTTTCGAGGATCGCTCAAATTTCCATTGCTTGAGCCGGACAAGATTCCTTGGCGTGAGTATGCCGGTCGGATTAAGTCGGTAACGTTTGATGTGAGCAGCATTCAGGATGGGGATCTGACGAATTACTTTTTATAATTGTGTCAATCTCCAGAGTGTCGGAGATTTTCCGAACGGTATCCGCAATCTCACGCAGACGTTCCAGAACTGCCGGTCACTTCGATCGGTAGGAAAATACCGGATTCCGTCGAAACGATGGAACATACATTTGAAAACTGCACTAGTTTTAATCAGGCGGTAACTATTCCGAAAAGTGTAAAAAATTTGAAAGGAGTGTTTCAGGGTTGTGCAGCACTTTCGAGGCTTCCGAACATTGAAACGACACAGGTAAAAGATTACTCCTATCTTTTGCAGGGAACATCGGTTGTCAAACCGGTTTCGATTCCAACTGGGGTGACAAATGTGACCGCAATGTTCAAAGACTGTAAAAACTTACAGATTCACCCGAACTTCCCGAAGGAATCACGGAGGCTGCAAAGTGTTTTTATCAATGTAATTCGTTGAGCAAAGCACCGTCTTTACCGAAAACGATAGAAAATATCAGCGAGATGTTTTATGGTTGTGAAAAGCTAAAAGCGGTACCGAATATCCCATCGTCGGTAAAAAATATGTCCGGATGCTATGCCGGATGTGTCCGGGCAAGCGGATCTTGTACAATTTATGCTGTAATCAATGATACTGCCGGATATAATAAATTTGCTGCGGTGACATCTGTGTGTGATTCTTCCGCCAAGGGAGAGTTTTTAGGAGCGGCAGGTACAGGGATGGCAGTAAATTATATTGCAGGAAATGCACATCTGATCCGCCGCTATCTGGCAGCGGGATGGAATTGCGGAAATCTGGAGACAACCGGTGTATGGGGTAAATTGAAAGCAGGCGAAAAGATTCCGCAGTCGCTGGAAGACTGCACGGTAAGTCCGCTTTCCCCGGTCACTTATACCGGAAAAGCCATCTGTCCGGAACCGAAGGTTTACTATGGCAGTGTGCTTCTTAAAGAAAATACAGATTACACGGTCGCCTATACGGATAATATCAGTGCAGGAACAGCGACAGTTATAATCACAGGAATCGGGGATTACAGTGGTAAAAAACAGCTATCTTTTTACGATACGCAAAGCTATTCTTACCGGAGTAAATGCAAAATCGTATCAGGGAGTTTTTGATGAAAAAGCGCACGGAATTACATTGCAGACACCGGCAGGTACCACGGTACGGTATGGTACAAAATCAGGGGAATATTCTTTGACAGCATCCCCACGATACACTCTTCCGGGGAAATATACTGTGTATTATCAGGTGTCGCGGGCAAATTATACGACAGTAACCGGAAGTGCAGACGTTACGATCGTGCAGGGGACGATGCCGGTTGTGGCAGAAGGTTATAGTGGTATCTATGATGGAAAAGAACATGGGATCCGGGTCATCGGGGTAGATGGCGCCAAGATCAGATATGGGACATCGACAGGAAAGTATACAGCTGTAGAGTGTCCGAAATACAAGGATGCAGGGACTTATAATATATATTACCAGGTTACCAAAACGGGATATGGACAAGTAACTGGGGTGCAGCAGATTGAGATTAAAAAGAAACCGGTCACAGATGTGACGTTCCCGATCACAAATGAAGTGATATATGGAACTTCTTTATGTGATATTCCAACGACTGGAATGCAGGATGACTATGGAACGTTTACGTGGATGGATCCGACCTATGTTCCTTCCGTAGATGATGCGAAAAGCCCGATGTGCTACGAGCCATCTGATAAGAAAAATTATGATTACAGAGAGGTGCAGGGATATGATAGTAAAAGCGGAAATATTGTGCGCGACGTTGTTCTTTCCGTTCGAAGGAAAAAAGGAGAACTACCCCACATTTCTGCCGGATTTCTCGCAGAAGGAGACGAACTGGAAAAGTCTGAAATTGTACCGGATAATCTGGAATTGGGAGATTTCTACTGGGCAAAACCGGAAGAAAAAGTAACGCAGAGTAAGTCGGAATACACACTTATTTTCCGCCCAAAGGATCTTCGAAATTATGATTGGAGTGAATGGAGCCAGAATGAACTTGACTGGAACCGGTTTCAAATTCAGCAAAAGGTTGATGTGGTACCGTACCCTGAGCCGATGGAAATCGTATATGGTGATACATTGGGGAGTAAATCATTTATGGGAAAAAATCCTGATGTAAAATACCGCTGGCAGGACGAGGCGGCAACGCCGCAGGAAACCGGTATGCAAAAATTGATGATTCTCTATCGGAATCAGGAAATCATGAGGGAGATGGAGGTCGTTGTGTTAAAAAGAAAACCGGATTATGTGATACCGGTATTGGAGGCGGTTTCCTATCATCCAGAGCAGAGACTAAAAGATATCAAACTGCCGGAACACTGGTACTGGACCGAGCCGGAGTGTGTGCTGCGAGCGGGAACCGCGTACTATGAGGCATATTATGAGCCGGAGGACACGGAGCATTATCAGACAGTATATGAGAAAATTCCGCTGCATGTCCAGGAAGCAGCGGTTGTTCCAAAGCCAGCCATCACACCGGGAGAAACACCTTCGCCACAGCCGACAAAAGTGCCGGGAGAAACGTCTGAGCCGCAGCCGACAATTACGCCGGACGTGGGTGTGAAGCCGGAGGCGACAGCAGTTCCGTCACAGGTGCCGGGAGACAACGGAACAGAAGCGGAGAAAACATCCGCAGCGGTACAGCAGCAGATAAAAAATCGTCGCCGGAGATAAATAAAGCGGCGGTGATTTCAACGGAAGGCGCGGATAGACCGGGAAAGAAATTGACATTGTTTGGGGTAAAAACGCAGAAGCAGAAGCCGGGAAAAGTACGTTTTAAAAGACCGGATACCGTGGCGGAAAAATCCGTCTTGTATGGGGAAAAAGTAAGAATGCAAAAAGGGTACCAGATTGTCTTTATGAAACGAAAAAAAGGAAAAATGAGAATGGTAAAATATACCAAAAGGACAAAATTATCCCTGACATGGAATGGTGTCGGAAAATGTTATGTGAAAATCCGAGCATTCCAAATACAGGGAAGAAAAAACGAACATATGGATCGTGGAGTGTTTGTAAAAGGGTAAAAAGCCATTAATGCTTTTCATTCATGAAGCGGACTTTGGCTTCGTGGCTTTTTGGGATGTCGCCGATATAAGCACCTTTGATATCGGTGGATTTGGCACATCGGGTACAGTATTCTCCAAAGCGGATCGGTGTGCCACATCCCTTACAATGTAAAAAGACAGTAGAATTTTCCGGAATTTCCAGCTTTCCTTCGCGAAGATATGCGGAAATCTTAGAGGAAAGACCCCCGTCTGCTGAGCCAGATCAATGGCATTGGTTGGACCATGCTCGTCCAGATATTTTTAACCTTACCGTAATCATTTGTCGTTTCGGTGCCGCACTTGTCGCATACGAAAATGCCGCCATATTTATAACGCATATGGGAATTGCAGTTCGGACATATTTGATGACCGTCGTCATCCGGAAGAGTTAAAAAAGTTTGATTTTTCATAGTATCCCGCCTTTCAAAATTGTGTGTAACTATTCAGGTTTCCCTTCCAAACAGTGATTCTAAATAGATACAACTCTGTTTATATTGTATCGAATTTTTTCGTAAAAATCAATTTTTTTACTTTTTTAGTGAAAATGTTTAAAATTACACTTGTAGAATAAAAAAAAAATAGTGTATACTGTAGAAGATGTTACAAAATTATAAAGTTATTATGTGAGAATATTACAACGATATTAAGTAAAATGGAGGAAAACGTGAGAAAAGTAAGTGGCTTTGGCAAGTGTGGAAAACGTGTGCTTGCCGTAATGATGATTTTGCGATGGCTGTGTCATCCGGAATGCCAAAAACAGTGGTATATGCCGAAGAACAGCCGGTATCCCCGGCGGGGATTAATGAGGAGGTGCCGGCACCGACGGCAGAACCACAGCCGGAAGTAACAGCGGAGCCAACGGCAGAACCGACTGCTGCACCACAGAACACATTGGTGGTAAAAAGAAAAAATGTTCGTACCCAAAGAAAATTTATGAAGGTCAGCAGTTTACCTTAAAAGGTACCTTGAAGGCAAATCATAAAATGCAAAAAGGTGGAAGCAAGTATCATTGATGCAAAGGGAAAAGATACCGTTGCGATTAAGAGAAAGGCAAACAGCAAAAAATTTGACCTGAGTAAGATCGACAATGACATTCATTTTTCCAAACTGGATGCCGGAAGATATACCTACGAGGTAAAAGTTTCCGATACTTATGGAAATGAGCGTGTGGCGTTACAGAAAGACTTTAAAGTCAAGGAGACTACCTGGGCGTGGCCGGTAGACGGTGGTGTAAAAGGTGACGGGTTCCATTGCGGATGTTCTGTACACGGTGGGCGTCATCTTGGAATTGATGTAAAAGGGGTATCAAAAGGAACATCGATTAAAGCAATTGCCGATGGTACTGTAGTTTATGCAAAATATCATAGTGCGGCAAAACGATCTTCTTTTGGAAAATTGGTAATAGTATATCATGGAAATGGAATTTATTCGTATTATGCACATTGCAATAGGATACGTTGTAAAGCCGGAGATAAGGTAGAAAAAGGAGAGGTCATTTCTACGATGGGAGCGACAGGAGCTGCTTACGGAACGCATCTTCATCTGGAACTTCGTAAAGGACCGGCGTTCTCCGGAAATTATAACAGTTATGAGTTCCTGGATAAGTATACTTATAGACAGTTTAATCCAATGAAATATCTTACAAATCGATAAAAGAAACGGATTACTCCGTCTCCTCTGTGGGACGGAGTAAATTTTTAACAGCCATGGCATACAGATCGTCACTGCTTGCCCGCCAGTTATTGCAGATGCGAATGGCATCTTCTTCATCCGGAACGGATAATTTAAGTTCAAAGATTGGAATATTTTTTCCATCAGACTGCAGGTGGCAGTATATTCCCCGTTTGTATTTTTACTATAATCACTGATCAGAGTAACACGCTGTATGATCTCGTGATTGTTTGCTTGTAAATATTCGTCAATTTCTTGACGAATCTCTCGAGACAAGGTGTTTCCAAATAATTCCAAAGTCTCTCTGCCGGCAGGCGTAATTTCGTAATAAGCGGTGTTGTAGGTGTTGGAACAATGAATCAGGTCCGCATCCAGTAACTCGGCGAATGCGTTCTGGACATTGAAATAATTCGTGTATTCATGCCCGGTAAGATAATCCGAGATCAGTCCGAAGGTTAAAGGGATTCGATTTCATTGAGTGTGTATAAAATGATCAGTTTGTAAATAGTAAATGCTTCATTCATGATTCTTATACTCCTTTCCTTGCCAGATGTTCTGTTGTTTTAGCTGCTTGTGGATCTCATTAAGCACCTCGCGTTTGCGGCTGCTCCATAAAGGGGCGAGCAGCAATTCTTTTGGTCCGTCTCCGGTAAGACGGTGAATCGTTATCTCCGGTGGCAGAAGAGCAATTGACTGCAAAACGAGATCAATATATTCTTCCTGTGTAAGCACCGTGCACTGACCGGGTTCATAAAGGGCTGCCAGGTCGGTTCCTTTTAGAATATGCAGCAGTTGAATTTTTATGCCATCACTATGACAGGCTGCCACATGGCTGAGTGTATTGTAAAAATCCTGTTTTGTCTCACCGGGAAGTCCGGCGATCACATGGGTTACAACTTCGATACCAAGTCCTTTTAACTTTGTTGCGGCATCATCATATACAGAAAGCGGATACCCGCGGCGAATAAACTGCGCGGTGGCTTCGCTGCTTGTCTGAAGTCCAAGTTCTACGATGACAGGTTTGATCCGGTTACATTCGGCGAGCAGATGCAGTACGTCCGGCGGCAGGCAGTCCGGTCTGGTGGCGATGGAAAGCATTACCACATCCGGATGGGCGAGAGCTTCTTTGTAAAGTGGCTCCAGATAGGCGACCGGTGCGTATGTGTTTGTAAAAGATTGGAAATAGGCAATGAATTTACGGCCGACCTGTTTTCTCTTTTTTATGCCCTCGATTCCCTGTGTAATCTGCGCCGTGACAGAAGAACAGCGGGGAGCAGCAAAATCACCGGAACCATTTCCGCTGCAAAAATACAGCCCCGCGTATCCAAAGTACCATCGCGGTTGGGACAGGTTAAACCGCCATCCAGGGAGATTTTGTACACTTTCTCCCCAAAGCGGTGTTTCATTTCGTAATCTAAAGAATGGTAGGGCTTTTCGCCCCACATTTTCCGATTATTCATGGATATGTTCTTTTACGGCTGCGCTTACGACATCTGCGACACGTGGGTCGAAAGCTTCCGGCAGGATATTGTCTTCGTTTAACTCGTCGTCCGGTACAAGAGAAGCAAGTGCCAGAGAAGCATCCAGTTTCATTTCTTCTGTGATCTGGGTTGCACGTCCTTCCAAAGCACCTTTAAAGATACCAGGAAAGCGACTACATTGTTGACCTGATTTGGAAAATCCGAACGACCGGTACCAACTACTTTTGCACCGGCTTTTTTTGCAAGGTCAGGCATGATCTCAGGGGTTGGATTTGCCATGGCAAACAGAATGGCATCTTTATTCATGGAAGCTACCATTTCTTCGCTGACAATATTTGGAGCGGATACCCCGACGAAAATGTCAGCACCGACAAATGCATCCGCGAGTGTACCAGACTTACCTTCCAGATTTGTTACCTCCATCATCTCTTTCTGCATCCAGTTCAAATCTTTCGAATCTTTATTTAAGATACCCGATTTGTCGCAAAGAGTGAGATTTGGGAAACCGTAACGGAGAAGAAGTTTGCTGATCGCGATACCGGCAGAACCGGCACCATTTACCACGATTTTGCAATCCTCTTTTTTCTTTCCGGTAACTTTAACGCGTTGATAATGCCGGCAAGTACGACGATGGCAGTTCCGTGCTGGTCATCATGAAATACCGGGATATCAAGAAGCTCTTTCAAACGGCTTTCAATCTCAAAGCATCGAGGAGCAGAAATATCTTCCAAATTAATGCCTCCGAACGCCGGTGCGATATTTACTACCGTTTTGATGATTTCTTCGGTATCCTGTGTGTCTAAGCAGATCGGAAACGCATTGACATTTCCGAACTCTTTAAATAATACCGCTTTTCCTTCCATAACAGGCATAGCGGCAGCGGCGCCGATGTTTCCGAGACCGAGTACGGCACTTCCGTCAGAAACGACAGCGACAGTGTTTGATTTGATCGTATATTGATAAGCAGCTTCCTTATCTTCGGCAATCACTTTGCATGGCTCAGCGACACCCGGAGTGTAAGCAAGTGCCAGATCTTCTCTGGATTTTACTTCGCATTTTGGGGTTGTTTCGATTTTTCCATTCCATTCTTTGTGTAAAGCAAGCGCTTTTTCACTGTTTGTCATTGTAATCCTCCGTTCTTTGAGGGAAAATCCCTGTTCGTTTTTTTTGCATACATATTTATATTATCACTTTTTTTATAAGAAAAACAACACAAATGAAATTAAAATGATTTAAAGGGTTGTGTATTTTGAAAAAAAATGGTACAATGGATATAAGTATCTGTATTAGGGGCGGGATTCGGAATAAATCCCAAATAGAAGGAAAGAATGGAGCAGACTATGACGTTAGAAGAGGCAAAGCGGAAATGTGAGCAGGCAGGACAGCAGCATCTGCTGGCATATTATGAGGAACTCACCAAAGAAGATCAGGAGAAACTTCTGGCACAGATTGAAAAGCTGGATATCACATTGCTGGATCTGCTAAAGAAAGAGAGCAAAGAAGTGGAAAAGGGAAAACTGGAACCACTTGGTGCGGTTACATTGGATGAGATTCAGAAAGAAAAAGACCAATATCGAAAAATGGGATGCGAAGCAATTCGTGCCGGTAAAGTAGGGGCAGTGCTCTTGGCAGGCGGTCAGGGAACTCGCCTGGGACTGGATAAACCAAAAGGAATGCTCAATGTAGGGATACATAAAGAATTATATTTGTTTGAGCAGCTGATCCATAATATTATGGATGTTGTCAAAGAGACCGGAGCGTGGGTTCCGCTCTTTGTTATGACAAGTGAAAAAAAAACAACAAAGATACCGTAGAATTCTTTAAGGAAAAGAAATTCTTTGGATATAAAGAAGAATATGTATTTTTCTTTGTTCAGCAAATGGCACCATCGGTCAGCTATGACGGAAAGATTTATATGGAAGATAAAGGACGTATCTCGGCTTCGCCAAATGGAAATGGCGGATGGTTTATTTCGATGGTGCGTGCAGGGCTTCTTGACACGATAAAAGAACTTGGTGTGGAATGGCTCAATGTATTTTCTGTGGACAATGTGCTGCAGAAGATTGCGGATCCGATATTTGTCGGAGCCGTGCTGAAACATGGCTGTGTCTGTGGCTCCAAGGTGGTTGCGAAAGCCGATCCTTATGAAAGAGTAGGTGTGCTTTGCCTCGAAGATGGAAGGCCTTCGATCGTGGAATATTATGAAATGACAGAAGAAATGATACATTTACGTGACAAACAGGGAAAATTGTTGTATAATTATGGTGTAATACTAAATTATCTTTTCTCTGTAGCAACACTTGAGAAGATCATGAATGAAAATCTCCCTACCCATATTGTAGAAAAAAAGAAAATTCCCTATATGGATGCAGAAGGAAAACAGATTAAGCCGGATAAGTCAAACGGATATGAGTTTGAGACACTGGTTCTTGACATGATTCATATGATGGATAACTGTCTTTCTTTTGAAGTGGAGAGAGAAAAAGAATTTGCACCGATTAAAAATGCAACCGGAGTAGATTCTCTAGAAAGTGCAAGAGAATTAATGACAAAAATGGAATTGAATTTTAGGGATAAGAAAATTAGAAAGGACGATGGAATGGATTTTACAAAATTATCATTAAAAGAACTTCGCGAGATGGCGAAGGAAAAAGGACTTAGTGGAATTTCCGCATTGCGTAAAGCTGAATTGATCGAAGAATTGAAGAAAGCGGAGATTCTTTCTCAGAGTGTTGTTCGTCCGGTGAAACCGGCTGACATTCTTAATCCGGCTGAACTTCCGGGCAAGAAACAGGCGGAAAAACCTGTTGAGAAACCGGTGGAAGAGAAAAAGAGCGAGCCGGAAAGAGAAAAGAAGGTTTACACCTATGTGCCTTCGCAGAATAATAATTCAAGAAATTACAGAGGGCGTAATATATCCTCCCACAGTAATTACAACAATTACCAGGGAAATAATCATCAGAACAACAATTACCAGAACAATAATTATCAGGGAAATAATTACCAGGGAAATAATTACCAGGGAAATAATTACCAGAACAACAATTATCATTCAAATGCCCAAAATAATTCCCATTATTCTTCTCAGGATAATTCATCGCATGACAATGGATCTTCCGAAATGTTGCAGGAGCATCAGCCGTATCGCACGATTGAAGAAGTGATCAAGGCTGGTTTGATCACGATTGCGAAAGATCGTCAGGTATTGGATGTGCATCCGACAGAGTTGAAAGAACTTGACAGCGGTATTACGAAAAAGGGAATCCTCGAGATCATGCCGGAAGGTTATGCTTTTATTCGTTGCGATAACTTCCTTCCGGGAGATAATGATGTCTACGTATCACCGGCGTTTTTGCGGCGTTTCGGACTTCGTACCGGAGATATTATTGAAGGAAATCTTCGTGTGCGTACGCAGAATGAAAAATTCAGTGCCCTTTTGTATATGACAAAAGTCAATGAACGGCCGATTACGTATTTGGCACACCGTAATAAATTTGAAGACCTGACACCGATTTTTCCAAATGAAAGAATCCATTTGGAGACAAGCAATTCAGGCGTTTCGATGAGAATGCTTGATCTGATCGCACCGATCGGTAAAGGACAGCGAGGTATGATCGTATCCCAGCCGAAAACCGGTAAGACAACACTACTGAAGCAGGTGGCGAGTGCGATCACACAGAACTACCCGGATATGCATCTGCTGATTCTTCTGATCGATGAGCGCCCGGAAGAAGTAACCGATATAAAAGAATCTATCGAAGGAGAAAAGGTAGAAGTTATCTATTCGACATTTGATGAACTTCCGGAAAATCACAAACGTGTTTCCGAGATGGTGATCGAGAGAGCAAAACGTCTTGTCGAAGGCGGCGACGATGTCGTGGTGCTGCTTGATAGTATTACTCGTTTGGCAAGAGCGTATAACCTTACGGGTACGCCAAGCGGACGTACACTTTCCGGTGGTTTGGATCCGGCGGCACTCCATATGCCAAAACGATTCTTTGGTGCAGCAAGAAATATGCGCGAAGGCGGAAGTTTAACCGTGCTTGCGACGGCACTTGTAGATACCGGAAGCCGTATGGACGATGTGGTGTTCGAGGAATTTAAGGGAACCGGTAACATGGAACTCGTGCTTGACAGACATTTGTCGGAAAACGAGTATTCCCGGCTATCGATATTCAGAAATCCAGTACACGCCGTGAAGATCTTCTTCTCGATCAGAATGAACTGGAAGCGGTATACATTATGCGAAAAGCATTGGGCGCTTCTCCGAATAACGACGGCAATCTGGAACAGATCATTAACTTGTTCGGAGAACAAAAATAACAAAGAATTTATTGAGACCATTAAAAAATCAAGCTTCATTAAAAATTGCTTGCATTTTGTTTCAAAGCGTGGTACAATAAGAAAGCCGATTTTGAGAAATGACACATTTTTTAGTAAAATAGAAGTAGTGAGGTGAAAATCATGAGAGAGGGAATCCATCCAGAATATTACCAGGCAAAGGTTGTTTGCAACTGTGGTAACGAATTCGTAACAGGTTCAACAAAAGAAGATATTCATGTTGAAGTATGTTCCAAATGCCATCCATTTTATACAGGACAGCAGAAGTCCATGGCAGCTCGTGGTGCGATTGATAAGTTCAATCGTAAATATGGCTTGAAATAAGCAGAGAGTGAACACATAAAGGCTCCGCAGGTTTCTGTATCGCAAGGTACTTGAGAACTGCGGAGTTGTTCTATATAGAGCAGAAATGAAATGTGAACTAATGCAGATTGGAGGCAGGATATGAAATATTCGGGAATTGGTGGACAGGCTGTCATCGAAGGTGTTATGATGAAGGGAAAAAGCCGGTACGCTGTTTCTGTGCGAAAGCCGGACGGACAGATTGAAGTCAAAGTAGAAGATTACAAAAGCCTGAAAGAAAAATATGCAATTGCGAAACTCCCGATTATCCGAGGAATTTTTGCCTTTGCAGAATCCTTAAAGATGGGAATGGGAACCTTAAACTATTCGGCAAGTTTTTGGGAAGAGGAAGAAGAAAAGGAAAAAGAAAGTTCAAAAGAAAATTCAAAAGAAAATCAGAAAACCAATGATCTGGGATGGGGCTGGCACTTGTAGCAGCCATCATTGTTGCAATTGGTCTTTTGTATTATTGCCATTTTTTATATCAGAAAAACTTCATAAGATTGTTCCGTCGATTCAGTTACGTGGATTGATCGAAGGTGTGATCCGTGTTGCACTTTTTGTCGGATATGTAAAAGCGATTTCTCTGCTGGAGGATATCCGCCGGGTATTTATGTATCATGGTGCAGAGCATAAGTGCATCAACTGCATTGAAAATGGAATGGAATTAACGGTCGAAAACGCAAAAAACAGACGATGGTACATAAGCGCTGTGGAACCAGTTTTATGCTGGTTGTAATGTTTGTGAGCATTCTGCTGTTTATGTTTATTTCCGTACCGAATATGTGGGTTCGTATGGTGCTTCGAATTTTATTGATTCCGGTGATTGCGGGAATTTCCTTTGAATTTAGTTCGCTTGCCGGAAAGTCCGAAAATCCGGTGATCAATGTACTGAGTAAGCCGGGGCTCTGGCTGCAGGCATTGACAACGAGGGAACCGGATGACAGTATGCTGGAAGTGGCGATCTCTTCGGTGGAGGCTGTATTTGACTGGCGGGACTTCTTAGCACATTATGAGGATGAAGAAGAACAGCCGGACGAAGAGGGATTTGAAGTGGTTGATGTCGAGGATGAAAACGATGAGATCCTGCAGGCACTTGACCGGTATTTTGATGAAGCAGCACCGACTGAAGAAAAAAGAGCAGTGATCTCGCCGGGAGGAACCTATGACATTACAGGATTTGTACCGGGAAGGAATCCGGAAATTGACGGAGAATGAAGTGCCGGATGCAGAATTAAATGCCTGGTATCTTCTGCAGTCATGTCTGAGTGAGGAACCGTTTTCGTATACGAGAAGCCGTTTCTTTTTAGAACAGATGGAGCAGGCGGCGCCAGAGACAATAACATTATATATGGAAAAAGTTTCCAAAAGAGAAGAACACATTCCACTGGAATACATTCTTGGATATACAGAGTTTATGGGATTAACTTTTTGGTACGTGAAGGTGTGCTGATTCCAAGACAGGATACGGAAATTTTAGTCGAAATGGCGGTGGAAGTCTCAACGGGAAAAAGAGTCCTTGATCTGTGTACCGGATCCGGCTGCATTGGTTTGAGCATTGCTGTGTGTGGGAATCCGAAAGCGGTCACGTTGAGTGATGTTTCGGAAGAGGCTATTGCGACAGCCGGACAAAATGAGAGAAATCTTGACAAAAATGGCTGGAAAGGAAGAGGCAGAAAACCGGAAATCACCTACGCACTTGGAAATTTATGGGAACCGATCGATGGGAAATTTGACTTGATCGTTTCTAACCCACCGTATATTGAGACAGAGGAACTTTCCGGGCTGATGCCGGAAGTGATTGATCATGAGCCGATCCTTGCTCTGGATGGCGGGAAAAGCGGCCTGGTATTTTATGAAAAGATTTTAGAAAAAGCACCGTTTTATCTTGAAGAGGCGGGAATACTTATGGTGAGATTGGTTACAATCAAGGCGAACAAGTAAAGCAGTTATTTGAGAAAAACAGGTTTGCCGATGTTGAGATAAAAAAGATCTGGCAGGACTTGACCGTGTCGTACGGGGCAGACTGTCAAAGAAAGGAAAATGATTATGTTTGATAAACTGGAAGATACGCTTCTGCGTTATGAAGAAGTACTGAATGAATTGAGTGAGCCGGATGTGCTTAATGATCAGAGCCGTTATCAAAAATTGATGAAAGAACAGTCCGATCTTGAGCCGGTCGTAGAAAAATACAAAGAGTACAAAAGCGCAAAAGAAGGAATTGCGGATAGTCTTGCGATTCTGGACGAAGAAACCGATGAAGAGATGAGAGAACTTGCCAAGGAAGAATTAAATGAATGTAAGGCTAGTGTGTCAGAGATTGAGCAGGAACTTCGCATCCTCTTGCTGCCAAAAAAGATCCGAATGATGAAAAGAACGTTATTGTCGAGATCCGTGCGGGTGCCGCTGGAGATGAGGCGGCACTGTTTGCTGCGGATCTGTACCGCATGTATTGCAAATATGCTGAACAGCAGCATTGGAAAGTAGATACGATGAACTCCAATGAAAACGGAATCGGCGGATTTAAGGAAATCGTGTTTATGATCAATGGTTCCGGCGCATATTCCAAACTGAAATACGAGAGCGGGGTACACCGCGTACAGCGTATTCCGGCGACAGAATCCGGTGGACGTATCCACACTTCGACAGCGACCGTGGCAATTATGCCGGAAGTGGAGGAAGTCGAAGTGGAACTGGACATGAACGATTGTAAATTTGATGTGTTCCGTGCTTCCGGAAATGGTGGACAGTGTGTCAATACGACGGATTCCGCAGTTCGTCTGACCCATATTCCGACTGGAATTGTCATTTCTTGTCAGGATGAAAAATCACAGTTGAAAAAATAAAGATAAGGCATTAAAAGTACTTCGTGCCAGATTATATGAACTGGAGTGTGCAAAAGCACATGACGAAGAGGCAGAAAAGAGAAGAAGCCAGATTGGAACCGGAGACCGTTCAGAAAAGATACGTACGTATAATTATCCACAGGGACGTGTGACGGATCACCGTATTAAATTGACACTTCATCGTTTGGATGCCATTATCAATGGGGATTTAAGTGAAGTGATTGACAGTCTGATTGCGGCAGACCAGGCAGCCAAATTGGCTTCAATGAGTGAAGAATAAAATATGACAAAACAAATTTTAAACTTGATTGCAGATCAATTGAATGTACTGATTATGATAAACAAATCGGAAAACCACGCGGTAACTTTTCTTTCCCAAAGTGCCGAGTGGCTTTTTGGGATAAAAAGGGAAGTGATATCTTGTGCAGAAGACCTTTTTAAACAACTGGATCTGTATGAAAAATATCCGGAAGTACAAAAATTCTGCAGAGAATCAGTAAAATATACCATTGCCTTTGAGCATGCATTTAGTATGCCGGGGAAGCCGGAGCCGGTGTGGATCATGGTGCGTATGGCCCCGGGGAACAGGGCGAAAATATTCTTTTAATACAGGACGTGACGATGCTTCACAGAGGCCCGCAGCGAGGACAGCAGAATCCGGAGCGCGTCCGGTATTGTTTGCAGCAGATCATGGTTTCGTATCAGGGATTATTGATGTTGCTGAATCAAAAAAAAGAGCGGATAGCTCGGAAATAGAGATGGAAAACGAAACAGAAAAGGATAGTGATGAGTGATGAAATTAAGCTGGGAAACTTGTTTTCGCGCAGGGGTGACAGTGGCAGTTCTGTTTTTGACTGTTCACTACTGGTCCGTGATCGCGGCAGGAATCGGAATTGCCTTTCATGCGGCAGCACCATTGATCACAGGACTTGTGATCGCGTATGCCGTCAACATTTTAATGAGTTTTTATGAAAGACATTATTTTCCAAAATCAAAAAAGAAGGTTATAAAAAGACGCGGACAGGAGTCTGTGTTCTGCTTTCTTATCTGAGCCTGCTTGGAATCATTGCACTCGTGATCGGACTTGTCGTGCCGGAATTGATTGATTGTGTAAAACTTTTGATCGATAAGATTCCGCCATTGATGCAGAGTGTTTCGGGGAACTTCGCGGTAATGATGAAATGACGAAATTGTGGAATGAACTGGGAAATGTAACCAAGACCGGGCAGATTGACTGGAAAGAAATTGTGACCAAAGTCGCAAACTGGGCAGCCGGTGGACTGGGCGGTGCTTTCGGCGTCGTAAAAAATGTCATCGCCGCTACGTTTTCGACGGCTTTTTACCATTATTATGAGTATTATCTTTTCGCTGTATCTTCTGACGGGCAAAGATCGTCTTGTCCCACAGGTAAAAAAAAGGTGGCAAAGACCTATTTAAAAGAGCCGATATACCACAAAGTAAATTATGTTATACACACTCTTCACGAGTGTTTTCGCAGCTTTATCGTGGGGCAGTGTGTCGAAGCTGTGATTTTAGGAAGCCTGTGCGCTATCGGTATGACGATCCTGCGTCTCCCTTACAGTGGGATGACAGGGGCGCTGATCGGATTTACGGCATTGATCCCTATCGCAGGAGCTTATATCGGAGGTGGCATCGGCTTTTTTGATGATCGCGACAGTTTCGCCGATGAAAGCAATCGTATTTGTAATTTTTCTTGTTATTTTACAGCAATTGGAAGGCCAGTTCATTTATCCGCGTGTGGTCGGGGCATCCATCGGACTGCCGGGCATCTGGGTGCTGGCCGCGGTAACCATCGGCGGAAGTGTACTGGGAATCGGAGGAATGCTTTTATTCGTTCCATTGACTGCGACGGTATATAAATTATTGCGAAACGATGTGAAAAAGAGAAATGCAGGGAAGAAGGGAAAGGGGCAGTAACATTTGAATACTACACCAGAAAATCAACAGAAAAAGCATATATGTGCCGCACTTTTGGCTCACGTAGATGCCGGAAAGACGACATTGTCAGAAGCATTATTGTATGAAAGCGGCGTGATCCGGACGCGGGGACGCGTAGATCACAAAGATGCCTTTTGGATACCTCACCGTTGGAACGGGAACGAGGAATTACAATTTTTTCCAAACAAGCATGCTTTTCGTATGGAAATATGGATGTTACGATGTTAGATACACCGGGACACGTAGACTTTTCTTCCGAGATGGAGCGGACGCTGCAGGTCATTGATTATGCTGTTTTGATCATAAGCGGAACCGACGGCGTGCAGGGGCATACGGAGACTGTGTGGAAACTTTTGCAGAAATATCGGATTCCGACGTTTTTGTTTGTCAATAAAATGGATCTTCCGGGGCGGACAAAGCGGCGGTATTAAAAGAACTGCAGGCAAAATTATCTCCTTACTGCGTGGATTTTACCGAAGAGGAAGAACTGTTGTGCGAAAATGTGGCAATGTGCGAGGAAACTCTGTTGGAGACCTATCTCGAAGAGGGAACTTTTGATCTGAAAAAAGAGGTCAGAAGACTGGTTTCGGGACATTGCTTTATCCGTGTTACTTTGGTTCTGCACTTCAGAATGAAGGCGTTGAAGCGCTTCTGGAGGGATTGGGAAGCTACACGAAAATGCCGGAATATCAGAAAGAATTTGCCGGAAAAGTATATAAGATTACACGAGATGATGCCGGACAGCGTTTGACCCATATGAAATTGACCGGGGAGAACTGAAACTGCGCGATGAGATCGAAGGAATTGGCAAAGTAAATGAGATCCGCGTGTATTCCGGAGAAAAATATACGCTGCAGCAGGAAGTAAAGGCAGGAGATATCTGCGCGGTTCCGGGATTTACCGACACCTACGCCGGCCAAGGTGTGGGAAAAGAAGCCGATTTTTGTGCCAATCAGCTGGCGCCGGTGTGCAATTATCAGATCCTGCTTCCGGAGGGAACGGAGGAAGCCATTGCCTGGAGGCAGTTAAAGCAGTTAGAAGAAGAGGATCCGAATCTTCATCTTTCGTGGCAGGCGCAGACAAGAGAAATCTTCATCCAGCCGATGGGCGAAGTGCAGCTGGAAGTTATCAAGCGAATGGTCAGCGAACGTTATGGAATGGATATCGCATTTGGAAGTGCGACGATCTTATATCGGGAAACCATCGAAGATACGGTGATTGGAATGGGACATTTTGAACCATTGCGCCATTATGCGGAAGTGCATCTTAAAATGGAACCGCTTCCACGGGGCAGCGGCCTTCAATTTGTGACAGAATGCAGCGAGGACGAATTGGATCTGAACTGGCAGAGACTGATTCTTACACATCTGGGAGAAAAAAGAATTTACCGGTGTGCTGACCGGGTCGCCGATCACGGATATCAAATTTACGTTGATCGCCGGAAGGGCACATCTCAAACATACCGAAGGGGGGGATTTCCGCCAGGCGACATACCGGGCGGTGCGTCAGGGACTGCGGCAGGCGAAAAGCCGTCTGCTGGAACCAATGTATCAATTTCGGATGGAAGTGCCGATGGAACAGATCGGACGAGTTATGAGCGATGTCGGAAAGATGCACGGAACCTTTCGACAGCAGCCGGATGACGGTGAAATGAGTGCCATCGAGGGAATTTGTCCGGTCGCATCGATGGCGGGGTATGGTACAGAATTTGCGGCATTTACGAAAGGACGCGGACGAATGACGCTTTCTTTCTGTGGTTACGAACCGTGTCATAATGAGAGTGAGGTTGTGAAAAATTGTAAATATGATCCCGATGCGGATGTGGAAAACACAGCAGATTCGGTGTTTTGTGCGCATGGATCCGGTTTTGTCGTGCCGTGGAATGAGGTGGCAAAACACGTACACGTTGATACGTCGATAAAAAACGTCAGCCGGTAAAGCCTCGACTGCCGTCCCGAAAGAGCCGTCGAAAAAGAATTCGAAAATGTCGGAAGAAAAAAGAATTACAGGCAATTTTTGAACGGACATTCGGACCGGTAAAAACCCGTGTCGAAACGCCGGCAAAGAAAGTAATCAAAGCAGAACCGGGAAAGACGAAAACCAAAGAGTATAAACCGGTATACGAGGAAGAATACCTCCTTGTCGACGGCTACAACATTATCTTTGCCTGGGACGAATTGAAAGCGCTTGCGGCAGAAAATCTGGAAGGTGCACGAACCAAACTGATGGAGATCATGTGTAATTATCAGGGATTTTGCGGCTGTCATCTGATCCTTGTGTTTGATGCGTACAAGGTAAAGGGAAATCCGGGCAGTGTAGAACAATTCCACAATATCAGCGTCGTTTATACAAAGGAAGCGGAAACGGCAGATATGTATATCGAGAAGACGACGAAAGAAATTGCGCGAAAGAAAAGAGTGCGTGTTGCGACATCCGACGGTATGGAGCAGATCATCATACTCGGGCATGGGGCGACAAGAATTTCTGCCCGTGCTTTTCAGGAAGAAGTAAAACGTGTCAACGACCGCATCGCCGAAGAGGTTGAGAGGAGAACGGAAAAGTTATGATAGAGAGCAGTACCAACGCACAGATCAAAAAGATACAGAAACTGAAAAAAGTGCCAGAAACCGCAGAAAAGAAGGCCTCTTTATCGCAGAAGGCGTGCGTCTTGTCGAAGATGCACTGGCCTATCGGATGGTAGAAAAAGTATATCTGTCAGAAAATGTAAAAGAAGAATATTTTGACCGGTTATCGCATAAACTGAAAGAAGCAGACGTAGAATATGTAAGTTCAAAAGTGTTTCAGGAAATCTCCGATACCGAAAGCCCACAGGGGGTTCTTGCTGTCGTGCAAATGCCGGGATATGATAGGTCTACTATTGTAGAAAAAGAAGACGCCGCAGTGATCTGTCTGGAGGATATTCAGGACCCGGGAAATCTGGGGACAATATTCCGAACGGCAGAAGGCGCCGGAATGTCAGCGGTCATCATGTCAGCAGGCTGTGTGGATCTTTTTAATCCGAAAGTAGTACGTGCGACGATGGGGGCGATTTTCCGTCTTCCCTTTTTTATCACGGAAAATATGACAAAAGAGGTTGAACAGTTAAACAGGAACATTTTTCTGTCTACGCGGCAAGTTTGGAAGGAGCGAGGCTTTATACCGAGGAGACCTACGAGGGCAAATGCGCGGTCATCATAGGGAACGAGGCCAACGGCATAAAGCAGGAGACGCAGCAGGCGGCGACACACAAAATAAAAATTCCGATGGAAGGCCAGCTGGAATCTCTCAATGCAGCGGTCAGTGCGGCACTTTTCATGTATGAGATTCATCGCAATCGGTAGTTGCAATATTTCTTCAGATATAGTAAAATAGATATTGTAGTGTTTTTTAAAATGCCCAAAAGGAGGTAGAGAATCAATGGTTATATGGTTAGTGATTTTAGCAATTATGATTCTTATCGAAGCAGTCACCATGGGATTGACGACCGTGTGGTTTGCTTTGGGAGCTCTTGGTGCGGCAGTGGTAACCGGATTTGGCGGTGGCTTTTTGGCTGCAGTTTACTGTATTTGTGATTCTCTCATTTTTATCTATGATCGTATTTCGTCCGATTGCGATGCGATTTTTTAATCCAGTAAAAGAAAAAACGAATATTGATGAGATTATAGGAAAAAAGGCAGTAGTGATTGAATCCATCGATAATCTGCAGGGAACCGGAAAAGTCCGATATCAGGGAATGGAATGGACCGCTCGCGCGGAAGAAGAAAATGACAGGATCGAAAAAGATGCCGAGGTAGAGATTATCGCAGTAAAAGGTGTCAAATTGATCGTAAAAATGAAAGGATAGGTGAAAATTATGGATGGTATGATAATCAGTGGAGGTCTTGTGGTCGGAGTGATCATTGTTGTATTGGTGCTTATTATATTGGCATCCTGCATTAATATCGTTCCACAGGCAAATGCTTATATTATTGAAAGACTTGGGGCTTATATTGGAACATGGTCGGTAGGAATTCATTTTAAAGTTCCATTTTTGGATCGTGTGGTAAGAAGAGTAAATTTAAAAGAGCAGGTGATGGATTTCCCACCTCAGCCTGTTATTACAAAGGATAATGTTACGATGCAGATCGATACGGTTGTATTTTTCCAGATTACGGATCCAAAATTGTTTACGTATGGTGTGGAAAATCCGATCATGGCAATTGAAAATCTGACCGCGACGACACTTCGTAATATCATCGGAGACCTGGAACTTGACCAAACACTTACATCACGTGAGACAATCAATACGCATATGCGTTCCAATCTGGATATTGCAACGGATCCATGGGGAATCAAAGTAAACCGTGTGGAATTGAAAACATCATTCCACCGCGTGAAATTCAGGACTCGATGGAAAAACAGATGAAGGCAGAACGTGAACGCCGTGAGTCGATTCTTCGTGCAGAAGGGGAAAAGAAATCTACTGTATTGGTAGCAGAAGGAAAGAAAGAATCGGCGATCCTCGAAGCAGAGGCGGAAAAGAAGCTGCTATCCTTCGTGCGGAAGCAAAGAAGGAAGCGATGATCCGTGAAGCAGAAGGTCGTGCACAGGCGATTGAAGCGGTACAGAGAGCGACGGCAGAGGGAATCCGTTTCCTCAATGAAGCAGATCCGTCCAAAGCGGTATTGACGATAAAGAGTCTGGAAGCATTTGAAAAGGCAGCGGACGGAAAGGCGACAAAGATTATTATTCCTTCAGAGATTCAAGGGGTAGCCGGTCTTGCCAAAGCCGTTGTGGAAAGTGTAAAAGAAACCGAATAAACAGGAGAAGGGATTCTTTACTACCGGTCTGTCCGGGAGAGAACCCCCTCTTTATTCTTAAAAACAGCAGACAGAATGTACTGCGGAAAAGAGGTTAATCATGGATTTAAAAGGACGTAATTTTTTGACATTAAAAGATTTTACACCGGAAGAAATCGGATATTTTTTGCAATTATCAAAAGAATTGAAGGAAAAGAAGAAAAATGGGATCAGCCATCGGATGCATGAGGGAAAAAATATTGCGCTGATTTTTGAAAAGACAAGTACAAGAACACGCTGCTCATTTGAAGTGGCAGCCCATGATCTGGGATGGGCGTTACATATCTGGATCCACAGGGTTCACAGATTGGTAAGAAAGAAAGCATCGCCGATACTGCGAGGGTATTGGGAAGAATGTTCGACGGAATTGAGTATCGTGGATTCGGTCAGGAGATTGTAGAAGAGCTGGCAAAATATGCCGGAGTACCGGTCTGGAACGGACTTACTAATGAATACCACCCGACACAGATGTTAGCAGATCTTTTGACAATTCAGGAAAAATTCGGAGAATTGAAAGGCATTAAACTCGTTTACATGGGCGATGCCCGTTACAATATGGGAAATTCCCTGATGATCGCCTGTACGAAAATGGGAATGCATTTTACGGCATGTGCGCCAAAAGAATATTTCCCAAATGCGGAGCTCGTAGCACAGTGCGAGGAATACGCCAAGGCATCCGGCGGTTCGATTACACTGACCGAGAGTGTGGAAGAAGGCACAAAAGATGCCGATGTTTTGTATACCGATGTCTGGGTTTCCATGGGAGAACCGGATGAAGTATGGGAAGAGCGTATCAAAGCCCTGTCGCCATATCAGGTAAATAAGAAAGCGATGGACAATGCCAAGGATACGGCAATCTTTATGCACTGCCTTCCGGCATTTCATGACCTTAAGACAAAAATCGGAAAACAGATTTATGAAAAATACGGTTTGACCGAGATGGAAGTGACAGACGAAGTATTTGAGGCGTATGCAGACGTAGTATTTGAAGAAGCAGAAAACCGGATGCACACGATCAAAGCAGTGATGGCTGCCACATTATAAAAAAGAAAAAATCAGACAGTTAAGGAGGGCCAATATGAATAAAAATCTTGATTTGGAATATAAACACGAATGGTTACAGAAAATGGCGGATGTATGTGAAGCCAGCAGTACGATTGACTCTACTTTATTTGATAAATATGAAGTAAAACGAGGATTACGTGACTTAAACGGTCAGGGTGTACTTACCGGATTGACGGAGATTTCGAGATTCGTTCTTACACTGTCATTGACCATGATATGGTTCCTTGTGAAGGAAAATTGTATTATCAGGGAATTGATATCGAAGAGATTGTCGATGGATTTTTGCAGGAAAAACGTTTCGGCTATGAAGAAGTGGTATATCTTCTGCTCTTTGGTGAATTGCCGACAGAGAGCCAGCTGGAGGATCTGAAGGACATTCTTGCCGAATACCGCAAGAGTCTGCCGTCCAGCTTTGTCCGTGATATCATTATGAAAGCACCAAGTTCTGATTTGATGAATACGCTTGGACGAAGTGTGCTCACCTTGTATTCTTATGATACAAAAGCGGACGATACGACGACGGAAAATGTTCTTCGGCAATGTCTGGAACTGGTTGCACTTCTGCCGATGTTTGCGGTGTATGGATACCAGGCTGCCAATTATTTCTATGAAGGCAGCAGTTTCTTCCTGCATCCACCGAAAGAAGAATATTCGACGGCAGAAAACATTTTACACATGCTCCGTCCTGACAGTAAATTTACACCGTTGGAAGCAAAGATCCTGGATATCGCGCTGGTTCTTCACGCAGAACATGGCGGAGGAAATAACTCAACCTTTACGGACCACGTCGTAACGTCTTCCGGAACCGATACGTATGCAGCCATCTCGGCGGCGCTTGGATCCCTCAAAGGACCAAGACATGGCGGTGCTAATAAAAAGGTATCTTTGATGTTTGAAGATATGAAGAAAAATGTACACGACTGGGAAGACGATGAAGAGATAAAAACGTATTTGACGGCGTTGTTGAATAAACAGGCATTTGACCGTTCCGGACTTATTTATGGAATGGGTCATGCAGTGTATTCAATTTCTGACCCGCGTGCTAAGACGTTTCGCAAATTTGTAAAGAAGTTGTCGGAAGAAAAGAATATGCTGAAAGAGTATGCGTTATATGAAAAAGTAGAAAAACTTGCACCGGAAGTAATCGGTGCAGAACGCCACATTTACAAAGGTGTCAGTGCCAATATCGATTTCTACAGCGGACTTGTGTACAGTATGCTGGGACTTCCGATCGAGTTGTATACCCCGATTTTTGCCATCGGAAGAATCGCCGGCTGGAGTGCACATCGACTGGAAGAACTTGTAAATGCCGGAAAGATTATCCGTCCGGCTTACAAAGCGGTTTGTCCGCATAAACCTTATGTGCCGATGAGCGAAAGGAAGTAACCCATGGATGAAAATCAGGTTTTATGTGCCTGCAGTGCATATGAGCAGAAATTTTATCTGAATCCCCGGTACGAATCTCTGCCGGAAGGGATTAAAGAAGAATTGAAAATACTGAGTGTGATGCTGACGGCAGATGTCGGCGGTGTGTTTACGATGGAATTTGAAGAAGACGGTTCTTTGTATATGTCTACGACTGCCAAAGAAAATGATTTCTTTTACGATGAAATCGGAAGTTATCTGAAGATTAAGCAGATGCGTCAGGAACACGAAGAATTGTTTTCAAGTTTAGAAGAATATTACCGCGCCTTTTTTGCCGGTAAAGAAGAATAAGAGGAAAAAGAGATGTTATTAACGATAGATATCGGAAATACCAATTTGACATTTGGTGTTTTTGAGGGAGAAAAATTACGGTCAACTTTCCGCTTGACAACCAATATTCCACGTACGTCCAATGAATTTGGTGATGCGATCGTGGAAGGACTGTCGAGACAGCATATTTCGGAAGCAACGATTGAGGATGTGATCATTGCCTCGGTTGTACCGAAAGTGATGTATTCGCTGGTAAGTGGCATTAAAAAATATTTTCACTGCACTCCGTATGTGGTAGGCGAAGGGACCAAATCCGGGATTCATATTGCGGCTTCAAATCCGAGTGAGATCGGAGCTGACCGTATTGTAGATGCCGTAGGAGCTTATGATCTTTATGGTGGTCCTGTGATCGTGGTGGATTACGGAACGGCGACGACATACGATCTTGTCACAAAAGATGGTGTTTTTGCGGCACGTGTTACCTGCCCGGGAATTAAGATCAGTACAAAGGCGCTTTGGTCCAGTACGGCACAGCTTCCGGAGATTGAGATCAAGATGCCGGAGACGATTCTTGCGAAAAATACGATCACCAGTATGCAGGCAGGAATTATGTATGGCACGGTTGGCCAGACCGAGTACATTATCCGAAAGATCAAAGAAGAATCCGGAATATCCGATATCAAAGTAGTTGCCACAGGTGGACTGGGAAGAATTGTCGCCGATGCAACAGATTCCATCGATGTGTACGATGCACACCTGACACTTCAGGGAATCCGGTTGATCTATGAAAAGACAAAAGCGGCCCGTCAGAAAGGATAAGCCTATGAATGTGGAGGAGTCCTGGAAGATTGGAGATGTCGAGATCCCGGGAAAATTGATTCTTGCGCCGATGGCAGGTGTGACGGATCTTCCGTACCGCCAAATCTGTAAAGAAATGGGAGCGGATCTGATCTGTACAGAAATGGTCAGTGCAAAAGGCATTTATTATAACAGCCCAAACACACAGCCGTTATTGGAAATAAATCCCAAGGAGCGTCCCGTGTCTTTGCAGTTATTCGGAGCAGATCCGGACATTATCAGCGAGATGGCGGCACGTATCGAGGAACTGCCATTTGACATTCTGGACATCAATATGGGATGTCCGGTGCCAAAAGTTGTCAATAACGGAGAGGGTTCTGCTCTTTTGAAAAATATTCCGCTCGCAGAAGAAATCATACGAAAAACCGTGCGAGCGATTCACAAACCGGTCACTGTAAAATTTCGGAAAGGCTTCCGCGATGGCGAATGCCAGGCAGTCGATCTGGCAAAGGCAGCAGAGGCAGCAGGAGCTTCCGCGGTAGCGGTACATGGGCGTACGAGAGAGCAGTATTACAGCGGAAAAGCGGATTATGAGATCATCCGCAAAGTCAAAGAGGCGGTTTCGATTCCGGTCATTGGAAATGGCGATATTACTTGCGGTGCCGATGTGGACAGAATGTGGCAGGAAACCGGGTGCGATGCCTTTATGATCGGCCGCGGTGCCAGAGGGAATCCGTGGATATTTGAACAGATCCGCCATTACATGAAAACCGGAGAAATACTTCCGAAACCGGGGATCCGAGAACTTTACGCCATGATCGAACGACATGCCGCAATGCAGGCAGAGTGGAAGGGCGAATTGTATGGAATGCGGGAAATGCGGACGCATATCGCATGGTATACCGCAGGATATCCACATTCTGCATCCATCCGAAGAGAGATTAATCAGGTGGAAACTTTGGAGGATTTGAAAAAAGTGTTCTCCGCTTTCATTAAATAATCACACAGATATCAAAGTATGAACATCATTAGTTCATACTTTTTTTTTAACATAAAAGGAATTATTCAGGCGGGAAAAGAACACGAAGTGTTCGAAATGCGAATGTAGGGGCAATCACTGAATATTCCCCGGAATTATAAAGACAGGAGGCGGCGCGTGTGAAACAGAAATTAAAAAACATCGAAAGAAAATAGTGGTGATAGCGATAGTGCTTGTTATCATTATTGCGGCAGTGGTAATTGTTGGAAAAGTCAAAAGCGGACAGACAAAGAAAGGGAAACAGGAAATCCAGAAGGAGAATACTGTTTCGCTGGAGAAGATGGATCTGACAAAATCCATCAGTGCGACGGGAACGATTGAAAGTAAAGAGTCCCGCGAGGTATCGGCAAATGTCAATGGTGTGACGATAAAGAAAGTCAATGTATCGGTAGGAGACGAGGTGAAAAAGGGGAAATCTCTTATTACTTTTGATGAGACTGATCTGCAGGAAAGTTTGTCGGAAGCAAAAGATTCTCTTTCGGACGCACAGTCGGAGGGGGCGTCTTCGATTGAAAAAGCGCAAAAACAGGTAAGCGATGCGAAAAGCGAATATGCCGATGTGAAAAGTGAGGAAAACAGCAAAACAGCCAAAGCGAAAAAGGCATATGAAGAGGCAAAGAAATCGAAGCAGAAAGAGCAGATCTCGCAGGCAAAGACAGAATATGAAAATGCGGTTTCAACGAGAAAATCAACATTGAAACAAAGTAAATCAAGTATCGAGCAGGCACAGGAAGCCTTGGAAACGGCGAAGAGCAGTGCCAAGAAAAGCATCAAAGAAGCGAAAAACAAGTGACACAGGCGCAGGAAAGTTTGGATAAATGTGCGGTGACCGCCCCAATGGACGGAATCGTTACTTCCGTTTCCGTCCAGGAAGGCGATACGTACAGTGGCGGAACCATTCTTCAGATCGAAGATGTGAGCGGTTATACAATTTCTACAAGTGTAGACGAATATGACATCAGCAATGTGAAAGTCGGACAGAAAGTTATTGTTTTAACCGAAGCGACGGATGAAGATGAGCTGGAAGGCGAAGTAACATTTGTAGCACCTTCTACAGAAAGAAGCAGTGGCAGTTCTTCTTCCCAAAGCGGAGAAAGCGGTGGAATGACATCCACGAGCAGCAGTTCCGACGGATACGAAGTGCAGATTGCATTGAAAACGGCCGATGACCGGTTGAAACTCGGACTTACTGCGCGATGCAGCATTGTCGAAGAAGAAGCTGCGGACGTATTTGCCGTTCCATACGATGCCATTTCTCAAAATACAAGCGGCGAGTCGGTGATCAATGTTTCCGAAGGTGAAAACGGAAACGTTTTGAAAAAACAGATTGTCGTTACGAAAGGAATGGAAAGCGATTATTATGTAGAAGTACAGAGTGACGAGCTGATAGAGGGCATGAATGTAATTATTCCAACGGATCCCACCTCTGATTCTACAAGTGAAGAATCAGAAAATGACAATCTTAAAGGCCTCCTTGGTGGAGGCGGTGGAATGCAGCACGGCTCCGGTGGAGGTCCTGGTGGTGGCGGTGCACCGGGAGGTGGTGGTCGTCCATGATAAAGCCAATCATTGAATGCGAAAAAATCGTAAAACGTTTTTATATCGGCCGGCCTAACGAATTGGAAATTCTTCACGGAATCGATTTGACCGTAAATATGGGAGAATTTGTCTCGATCGTAGGCGAATCCGGTTCCGGTAAATCGACATTGATGAACATTTTGGGAGCGCTTGACCGTCCGACGGAAGGAACGTATTTTTAGACGGAGTCGATGTCGGAGCGGGAAAGGATAAACAGTTATCTGAGATCCGCAATCGGCAGATTGGATTTGTCTTTCAGACTTACAATCTGATCGCCCGGACCACGGCACTCTCAATGTGGAACTTCCCTGCTTTATGCCGGTGTGGCGAAAGCGGAACGGACGCGCAAGGCGAAAGAATTGCTTGAACTTGTCGGCATGCAGGAGCGAATGACCCACCGCCCGGATGAATTATCCGGAGGCCAGAAACAGAGGGTGGCAATCGCACGCGCCATGGCGAACGATCCTTCCATCATACTGGCCGATGAGCCGACAGGAGCTTTGGACAGTAAAACCGGACGTGTTATCATGGATATTTTTCATAAACTGCATGAAGAACAAGGAAAAACCATCGTTCTGATTACACATTCCAATGAACTGGCAAATGAAACAGAACGTATTATTACACTTCGTGACGGCGAGATTACGGGAATCCGAAAGGGGGAACTGGTATGTTGATATGGGAAAATGTGAAATTGGCATTTCAGGCGCTGATTGCCAACAAAATGCGGGCTCTCCTTACGATGCTTGGCATTATTATCGGTATCGGAGCCGTGATCGCCATCATGACAGTAAGTTCCTCTCTTACTAATTCCATTTCTGATTCTTTCCAGGAAATGGGAGCCAATAACATCACGGTCGGTCTGAAGCAGACGAGCAGCACGACAGAAACCCGTTCCAATGGCTTGAAATTCGGGGCTGCTAACCGAAATTCAATGGTGGAAAAAGAAGACCTTATCACGGATGATATGTTGTCGGAATTGAAAACGGAATTTTCTGATAAAATCGATGCCATTGCCATCAGTGAAACGGTGGCAAGCGGAACGGTACACGATGGGGAGCAACACAGCAAATATTTCCATCAGTGGCATTAACTCGGAATATTTTTCCAGCGACGATGTAACTCTTTTGGCAGGAAGACGATTGACAAGCAACGACAATACAGGAGAAAAGAAAGTTATCATGATTTCAGATAAAGTGGTGGATCAAATTTTGACGGTGATTCGCAAAAGGCACTTTCTCAGAAAATCCAAGTGGAAATAGATGGAGTTTATTACCAATATTACGTCGTCGGCGTATACAAATACGAGTCCAATAACTCCTTTTCTTCTTCCTCGGACGAAGATATTACGACGACAGCATATATCCCTATTTTAACCGGGAAAGCACAGACGCATTCCGACGAAGGATATCAGCAGTTTACTGTTGTAACGAAAAGTGGAATCGACAGTGTTTCGACATTTGCGACGCAGATTGAGAATTTTTTTGCGCTGTATTACAGTTCCAATGAGGACTACAAAGTTTCGACGACAACGATGGAATCCATGACGGAATCTATGAGTGACATGATCGGTACGGTCTCCATCGCGATTTCATTTATCGCCGGCATCTCCCTTTTAGTCGGAGGCATCGGCGTAATGAATATCATGCTGGTGTCCATCACGGAGAGAACGCGGGAAATAGGGACCAGAAAGGCATTGGGGGCAAAAACAGTTCCATCCGATTCCAGTTTATCATCGAATCCATGATATTGTGCCTCATCGGCGGGATTTTAGGCATCCTAGTCGGCTTTTTTTGCTCGGCGCCATCGCCGCCTCTATCCTCGGATATTCGGCGGCTGTTCCGGTAGCAGCAATTATCGTAGCCGTCGGATTCTCCATGGTCATCGGCATCTTCTTCGGTTATTATCCGGCGAACAAAGCGGCCCGCATGGATCCAATCGAAGCCCTAAGGTATGAGTGAGGCGGCTGGCTTGCTGACGAAGTCAGCAACTCTAATGCCAGCCGCCGACCTGCCGCCGAGCGAAGCGGGGGCGTTACCGTGGCTTGCTGACGAAGTCGAAGAGAGCAGGCACACGCCAGAAAAGAAAAAGCAAGATTTGGCGTGTGCGGAGCAACCCCAACAGGGCACAAGTACACGCCAGAAAAGAAAAAGCAAGATTTGGCGTGTGCGGAGCAACCCCAACAGGGCACAAGTACACGCCAGAAAAGAAAAAGCAAGACTTGGCGTGTGCGGAGCCATTCCCAACAGGGCACAGGCACACGCCAGAAAAGAAAAAGCAAGATTTGGCGTGTGCGGAGCCATCCCAACAGGGCACAGGCACACGCCAGAAAAGAAAAAGCAAGATTTGGCGTGTGCGGAGCACCCCAACAGGGCACAAGTACACGCCAGAAAAGAAAAAGCAAGATTTGGCGTGTGCGGAGCCCCCAACAGGGCACAAGTACACGCCAGAAAAGAAAAAGCAAGACTTGGCGTGTGCGGAGCAACCCCAATAGGGCACAGGCACACGCCAGAAAAGAAAAAAGCAAGACTTGACGTGTGCGGAGCCATCCCCAACAGGGCACAAGTACACGCCAGAAAAGAAAAAGCAAGACTTGACGTGTGCGGAGCCATCACAGACGCCTTCCCCAAATTACAAGATGAAATTTTCTGTAAATCAGTTAACCTGACACAAAATTATCTTCTTTACAAATAAGAAGAGGCATGATACACTTATATTGTGCCTTTTGTTCTGAATAAAAATTATTTCATTTAATTTCCCGAAAAGTAATTGACAACCATAAAAATTTGTAGTAGTATAAAATAAAACAGAACAAATGTTCCGAAAAGTTGTTTGCATAGATAGAAAATTGGAGGTTAATAATGGCAGAAAAAGATCAAAATAAATTAAAAGCGTTGGAAGCGGCAATTGCCCATATTGAGAAAGAATACGGAAAAGGTTCCGTTATGAAATTGGGAGATACGGCAGCGACGATGAATGTTGAGTCAATTCCATCCGGAGCACTGAGTTTGGATATTGCACTGGGGGTTGGTGGAGTACCTCGTGGACGTATTATCGAAGTGTATGGTCCGGAATCCAGTGGTAAGACGACAGTTGCTCTGCATATGGTTGCAGAAGCTCAGAAGCGTGGAGGAATTGCAGGGTTCATTGATGCAGAGCATGCATTGGATCCGGTATATGCAAAAATATCGGTGTAAATATTGATGAACTTTACATTTCCCAGCCGGACTGTGGAGAGCAGGCATTGGAGATCCTTGAGACGATGGTACGTTCCGGTGCACTGGATATCGTTATTGTTGACTCTGTAGCGGCATTGGTTCCGAAAGCAGAGATTGATGGAGATATGGGAGACAGTCATGTTGGTGTGCAGGCACGTTTGATGAGTCAGGCACTTCGTAAATTGACTGGTGTTATTAATAAAACAAATTGCGTAGTTATCTTTATCAACCAGCTTCGTGAGAAAATTGGAGTTATGTTCGGAAATCCGGAGACTACGACCGGAGGACGTGCATTGAAATTTATTCCTCCGTACGACTGGATGTTCGTCGTGTGGAAACCTTGAAGCAGGCAGGTGAGATGATTGGTAATCATGTTCGCATAAAAGTGGTGAAGAATAAAGTAGCACCGCCTTTTAAAGAGGCAGAATTTGATATCATGTTTGGAAAAGGAATTTCCCGTGAAGGAGATGTTCTGGATCTGGCAGCTAAAGAAGATATTATCGTAAAGAGCGGAGCCTGGTATTCTTATAAAGGAGAGAAGATTGGTCAGGGCCGCGAAAATGCGAAAAAATATCTGGCAGACAATCCGGCGGTATTTGATGAAGTGGAACTTCTTGTCCGTAATAAATACTTAAATCCGGAGGCAGAAGAAGAGAAGGAGAAAGAAAAAACTCCGACCGCAAAGAAAACAACAAAGGAAAAGCAAGAATCTGACAAATAATCAGCGATTATTTGTCACAGAGATATAAAAATCGACGTTATGTCCACACAAATTGGACGTAACGTCGATTTTATCATATGAAAAGCAGGAAAAGAATACCAGGAGGGAAAATGGAAGAAAAAAGAGATGGATATTCGTTTGCGGATGAAGAGGAAACGAGCGGCGAAAAAAAAGGCGATGGAATGGATTGCCTATAAAGATCGAACAAAAAGAATTGGAAGATAAATTGTATCGTGCCGGTTTTTCGGAAAAAGCATCTAAGCAGGCGATGGATTATGTTATGTCATTCGGTTATATTGATGACCGAAGATATGTGGAAAATTATTTGATGTTTCAAACAGGAAAAAGAAGCAAAAAAGAAATTTATTTTAAATTACAGCAGAAAGGCATTTCCCAGGAGCTGATTGAAGAAATTGTGTTTAACCAAGGAGGGATTGATGAGCAGGAAGCGATTGAGTCCCTTACGTTGAAAAGGTTAAAAGGCCGAGAGTTTACGGAACTTGATCGAAAAGAGCGGGATAAAATATTTGCGTATTTAGGTCGAAAAGGATATGAAATTTCACAAATAAAGAAAGTATTTTCTAAACTTGACATTTGAGCATAAAAAGTGTAAAATTTAAGTGTTGTATTTATGTGCAATGATAATTAAATAAAGGAGGTGCTCTTGTGCCACAGTTGACGATCGGTTTTGTGGTTGGCTCAATCATCGTAATTCTTGCTGTAATTGCTATTTCCGCATTAATTGCATGGAAAAGTGCGATTTCTTACCGTATTAAAGTTGGTGAAGCAAAGGTTGGAAGTGCAGAGGAGAAAGCAAGAGAGATTATTGACGATGCTTTGAAGACAGCTGAGACCAAAAACGAGAAGCTCTTTTGGAAGCCAAAGAGGAGAATCTTAAGGCAAAAAATGATCTTGAAAGAGAGACCAAAGAAAGAAGAGCGGAGATTCAGCGCTATGAAAAACGTGTGCTGGGTAAAGAGGAAACTTTGGACAAGAAATTAGAAGCACTCGAGAAAAGGGAATCTAAACTCACAGCAAAGGAAGCGGATTTCGAAAAAGAGAAACAAAAAGTCGAAGAGCTTCGTGAAAGCCATTTGCGTGAATTAGAAAAGATTTCCGGACTCACCTCCGAACAGGCGAAAGATTATTTATTGAGAACTGTAGAGGAAGATGTAAAACATGAGACTGCAGTTTTAGTAAAAGAGTTGGAACGTCAGGCAAAGGATGATGCAGATAAGAAAGCAAAAGAGTACATCATCAATGCAATTCAGAAATGTGCCGCTGATCATGTGTCAGAAGCTACGATTTCTGTAGTGCCATTGCCAAGTGATGAGATGAAGGGTAGAATTATCGGACGAGAAGGTAGAAATATTCGTACGTTAGAAAACCTGACAGGTATTGATCTTATCATTGATGACACACCGGAAGCTGTTATTTTATCCGGATTTGATCCAATTCGCCGAGAAATAGCCAGAATCGCTTTGGAAAAATTGATTGTGGATGGAAGAATTCATCCAGCCAGAATCGAAGAAATGGTTGAAAAAGCAAAAAAGAAGTTGAAACGATGATTCGTGAAGAAGGAGAAGCAGCGGCGTTGGAAGTCGGTGTACATGGCATCCATCCAGAACTGATTCGCCTTTTAGGAAAAATGAGATTCCGTACAAGTTATGGTCAGAATGCATTGAAGCATTCAATCGAAGTAGCGCATCTTTCCGGATTGCTGGCCGGAGAGATGGGAGCAGATGTTCGTATGGCAAAACGTGCCGGACTGCTTCATGATATCGGTAAATCCGTTGACCATGATATGGAAGGTTCTCATATCCAACTTGGTGTGGAATTGTGCCGTAAGTACAAAGAATCCGCACTGGTCATCAATGCAGTAGAAGCTCACCATGGTGACGTAGAGCCGGAGAGCATGATTGCTTGCATCGTACAGGCAGCAGATACTATTTCAGCAGCACGTCCGGGAGCAAGAAGAGAGACATTAGAAACATACACAAACAGATTGAAACAGTTAGAAGATATTTCAAACAACTTCAAAGGTGTTGACAAATCTTTTGCCATTCAGGCAGGTAGAGAAGTTCGAGTGATCGTGGTTCCTGATCAGATTAATGATGATGAAATGGTATTGCTGGCTCGTGATATTTCAAAACAGATTGAAGCAGAACTTCAGTATCCGGGACAGATTAAGGTTAATGTGATCCGTGAATCCAGAGTTGTTGATTATGCAAAATAAGCAGATCATTTACTTTGTCTAAAAGTAAGGAAAGTATTGAAAGAAATTGTTTTCAATACTTTCCTTTTTTTATAATACAACTATGCTATGAGTGCACTTTTACTAAGCACGATCGAAAGAGCATTTTGCTTAAAATATAATACATTTAATTTTCATTGTACTAGTTGATTTCTTTGGCAATATAGTTTAAACTACTAATACAGTGAAATTGAGAAAAGAGGGTCAATATGAGAAAAAGAAAAAGTGGAACAAGATTATATATTGTACCGGTATTATTTTACTTGGTAGTAGTATGGCATTATCGCTTGTTGCGTGTGGCAAAAAAGATGATGAGACAGCTGTAGAACAAGCGGTAAGTCAGGAAGAAACACAGAATACAGAGGTGTTGGGGGAGCATTCGGGGCCGAAAGTAGTATCGGATACCATAAAGACAAAAAATCAGCATTGGATGCTTCTTATAAAAAAAAGACAAAGAGATTGAAGAAATGCTGGAGTATGGAAAAACTTCCTGGGAAAATCCGGAAGTTCTTTTGAATCCTTATGGAAATTCACCACTTTCAGCTTATATTTTATTTGAGACGAAGGATGCCTGCAAAGTCACCATGACAGTAGTGGGGAAGACAAAAGAGACAGATATTACGGCAGAATTTGAAAAGACGAAGAAACATCGGATTCCGGTTGTGGGGTTATATCCGAATGCAAAAAATAAGGTTCATCTTTCCTGCGTAGATAAGAATGGAAAAAAGAAGACAAAAACAGTAATCATTCAGACAAAAGAGCTTCCGAAGGAATTAAAGGATGCTGTCAAAGTAGAGAAAAAGGAAAGGCATCTGCGTATGCACTGACTATTCTTTCCGGTCAAACGACAAAATATCCATTTGCTTACGACGAGGCGGGAGATATCCGCTGGTATATTACGATGACGACAGGTTCTTACGGCGTATTTCCGCTTGCGGACAAACGGCTGATTTATCAGACGGATGAGGCGGAGACACCGACAGAAGAAAAGCCGCATACAACTTCGATGTATGAAATGGATTATCTCGGACGGATCTACCGCCAGTATTATGTGAAAAACGGAATTCACCATGAAGTCATTGAAAAAGAACCGGGCGGCAATTTATTTGTATTGTCAAGCTCGATCGCCGGGCATACCGAGGATGTTGTCCTTGAGATTGACCGTAAGACCGGAGAGACGGTAAAAGAACTGGATATGAAAGAAATTTTTGATAAGACCTATCGAAATAAAGTGGATTGGGCGCATTTGAATACTGTCTCTTATAAAGAAGAAGACCATAGTGTCCTGCTTTCGCCGCGAAATCTGCATTCGGCAGTAAAAGTGGACTGGGATACGAAGAAGATAAAATGGATTCTTGCAAATCCGGAGATGTTCGAAGGAACCGAGCAGGAAGATCTGGTGTTGAAGCCACAGGGCGATGTCAAATGGCATTTCCAGCAGCACAGCGTTTATGAGATCCCCTATGATCTGGATGGCAATCCGGATACAATTCATGTGATGTTGTATGACAATCATTGGCAGACCAAGAGGAAAGTGGATTTTTGGGACGATGATCCAAATTCTTATGTATCGGTTTATACGATCAATGAAAAGAAAATGACAGTGCGCCAGGACAAACTGTTTAAAAGTGTGAAATCAATCATTACATCGAACTGTGAATATGACAAAAACAAAAACCGAATGTTTTCCTTTGGCGGATATTTACATCCGCTCATTGGGGGGCAGAAGGGGATGGTCTATGAATACGATTACAAAACCGGGGCGGTATTGAATCAATATTCAGCAAAAAATATTTCTACCGTGGTTATGTGATGAACTTTAACTGGAAAGATCTCAGTACAGCGATGCCGGAAAAGAACGAGACCATTCTTGGTACGCTGCAGGCGCCAAAAAAAAAAAGGAATCGGCGGCGCAGAAGGCAGTAAAGAAAAAAGTGAATGTATCATTTGAAATTTATCAGTCGATGCTTTATATGACGGCAAACGATCACACAGTGACAAAATTGGAATTTTCCGGAAAAGAAAAATGCTATCAGATGGATTACAGCAGTGCGGGAAAAGGAATGAAAGAAAAGAAAAATCAGCGTTATGCCATTGCCATTCCGCTTTCCGGCATGGAAAAAGATACTTATCATATATCTCTTTATTACGAAGGAAAATGGATTGATACAGAGCAGTCCGTTACTGTGAAGTAAGACGGAAAGGAAGAAAAGAAGCATGTGGAAATTGCTCACATATTTGAAAAATTATAAAAAAGAGTCGGTGCTTGGACCATTGTTCAAGTTATTGGAAGCCTCCTTTGAATTGTTTGTGCCGCTTGTTATGGCGTCAATCATTGATAAAGGGAATTGCAAGACAGGATACCCCACATGTATTGTGGATGGGCGCTTTGCTTGTGCTGCTTGGTGTCGTGGGACTTGCATCATCACTTACGGCCCAGTATTTTGCGGCAAAAGCGGCAGTCGGATTTTCGACCGAATTGAAATCAGCTTTGTTTAAACATATCGAATCGCTTTCGTATACAGAGATCGATACGCTTGGTACGACGAGCCTGATCACGAGGATGACAAGTGACATCAACCAGATCCAGTCCGGTGTCAATCTCGTGCTTCGTTTGTTTTTGCGTTCTCCGTTTATCGTATTTGGTGCGATGATCATGGCCTTTACCATTGATGTAAAAGCGGCTCTTATCTTTGTCGTGGCAATTCCGCTTTTGTCAATCGTCATATTTGGCGTTATGCTTATCAGCATTCCTTTATATAAAAAAGTGCAGGCGAGTCTTGACCGCGTGCTTGGCATTGAGAGAAAATCTTACCGGAGTCCGTGTGATTCGTGCCTTTAATAAAGAAGCAGAAGAAAAAAGAACAATTTGAAGATGCCAATCTCGCATTGAATAAAATACAGATGTTTGTTGGAAGATTTTCAGCGCTGATGAATCCGCTCACGTATGTCATTATCAATGGTGCGATCATTGCACTCATCTGGCAGGGGGCGCTTCGTGTCGATGCAGGAATCCTGACACAGGGAGCCGTTGTCGCATTGGTAAATTATATGTCACAGATTTTGGTAGAACTTGTAAAACTTGCCAATCTGATCATAACCGTGACAAAAGCCATCGCATGTGGAAACCGCGTGCAGGATGTATTTGAAGTTAATGCAAGTATGAAAGATGGAGAAACTACTGCTGTAGAACAAAGTAAAGAAGAAGTAAAATTTGAGCATGTCGGTTTGTGTTATGCCGGTGCCGGTGAGGAATCCTTGACGGATATTTCCTTTACGGCAGAGAAGGGCCAGATGATCGGTGTGATCGGAGGAACCGGTTCCGGAAAGACCTCGCTTGTAAATTTAATTCCCAGATTTTACGACTGCACGAGCGGTGAGGTGAAAATCGCTGGAAAAAAATATTGCGGATTATTCGCTTGATAAACTCCGTGAAAAGATTGCTGTCGTGCCACAAAAGCGGTTTTGTTTTCCGGGTCGATCCGTTCCAATATGAAATGGGGCAAAGAGGACGCGACGGAAGACGAGATGTGGAAAGCGTTAGAAGTAGCGCAGGCAGAAGAATTTGTGAAAAGAAAGAAAATGGTCTGGATGCCAAGGTAGAGCAGGGAGGCCGCAATTTCTCCGGTGGTCAGAGGCAGCGTCTGACGATTGCCCGCGCTCTTGTGAAAAAGCCGGAAATCCTGATTTTAGATGACAGCTCGTCAGCGTTGGATTATGCGACAGACGCGGCACTTCGTATGGGATTGCGAAAGAGTTTCCCGGAGACGACCATTTTCATCGTGTCGCAGAGGGCGGCATCGATCCTTCATGCAGACCAGATTCTGGTATTAGACGATGGCAAGATGGTAGGAAAGGGAACCCATGAAGAATTATTGAAGTCCTGTGAGGTATACCGGGAGATTTACGAATCGCAATTTGGAAAGGGGAACGCTAAATGAGCCAGAAAGAAACGATTAAAAAAGTACTTCGTTATATTAAGAAATATTCCTTTTTTGTAATCTGCTCATTGGTGCTTGCCGTGATCACGGTCGCACTTACACTGTATGTCCCAATCCTTACCGGTAATGCGGTTGATGTGATCATAGGACCGGGGCAGGTAGATTTTGGAAAAGTTACGCAGATCCTTATGAAAATTGCCATTGCTATAGCGATTACAATGGTGGCGCAGTGGATCATGAACGTGTGCAACAATAAGATCACGTACAATGTCATCCGCGATATCCGAAGCGAAGCGTTTGAAAAACTGCAGGATCTTCCGCTGAAATATTTGGATGGACATTCTTATGGTGAGATCGTAAGCCGCGTGATCGCAGATGTAGATCAGTTTGCGGACGGACTTTTGATGGGGTTCACCCAATTATTTACAGGTATTATCACCATCCTCGGAACGTTGCTTTTTATGCTGAGCGTCAATGTCAGCATTACCCTTGTCGTTGTCGTTATTACGCCGGTTTCGCTGCTTGTGGCAAGTTTTATCGCAAAGCGGACCTATGAAATGTTCAAATTGCAGTCCGAGACGCGTGGCGAACAGACGGCATTGATCGAAGAAACACTTGGCAACCAGAAAGTGGTAAAAGCCTTTGGTTATGAAAAAAGGGCGGAAGAACAGTTTGACGAGATCAATGAAAGACTCCGCAAATGTTCGCTAAAGGGAATCTTTTTCTCGTCTATTACCAACCCGTCGACGCGTTTTGTCAACAGTTTGGTTTACGCCGGAGTCGGCATCTCCGGAGCGATTTTTGCCATCCACGGAGGAATTACGGTAGGACAGTTATCCTGTTTCTTAAGTTACGCAAACCAGTATACGAAACCGTTCAATGAGATTTCCGGCGTCGTTACGGAATTGCAAAATGCGATTGCCTGCGCAGGACGAATTTTTGAATTGATTGAAGAAAAATCCCAGACAAAGGATGCTGAAGATGCGGTTGTCCTTGAACAGGCGACCGGAGAAGTCGATCTGGAAGATGTATATTTTTCCTACGAACCCGATCAGAAATTGATCGAAAAATTGAATTTGTCGGTAAAACCGGGACAGAGAATTGCTATTGTCGGCCCCACAGGATGCGGAAAGACGACGCTGATCAACCTGCTGATGCGCTTTTATGACGTCAATTCAGGTACGATTCGTGTAAGTAAAAAAGGATATTCAGGAAATTACCAGACACAGTCTGCGCGCCAATTACGGTATGGTTTTGCAGGAAACATGGCTTCGTCAGGGAACCATTCGTGAAAATATCTGCATGGGAAAACCGGATGCGACCGAAGAAGAAATGATCGCAGCGGCAAAGGCAAGCCATGCGCACAGCTTTATCAAACGTTTGAAAAACGGATACGATACGGTGATCGGAGAAGACGGTGGAAGTCTTTCGCAGGGACAGAAACAGCTCCTTTGTATCACGAGAGTCATGCTGTGTCTGCCGCCGATGCTGATTTTGGATGAAGCAACGTCGTCCATCGATACGCGAACAGAAATTCATATTCAGCATGCATTTTCAAAAATGATGCAGGGACGCACCAGTTTCATCGTAGCCCACCGTTTATCGACGATTCAGGAAGCGGATGTGATCCTGGTTATGAGAGATGGTCATATTATTGAGCAGGGAAATCACGAACAACTCTTGCAACAAAACGGTTTCTATGCTACATTATATAATAGTCAGTTTGCAGGCTGATCCACTAAGAAAAGGAATGAGGAGAACATGGAGAATAAAAAACAACAAATAGAAAATATTAAACAGATGCAGAAAGAAAAAGATGTTGTAATCCTTGCGCATTATTATGTAGATGGTGCCGTACAGGAAATCGCGGATTTTGTAGGAGATTCCTTTTTCTTAGCAAAAAAGCAGTTTCTATCCCAAATCAGAACATATTATTCTGTGGCGTTTCCTTTATGGGAGAGAGCGCAAAGATACTGAATCCGGGAAAACGCGTTATCATGGCGGATGAGTACGCAGACTGCCCGATGGCACATATGGCAGATGTTCGCCGGATCGAAGAAGTCAGAGAGCAGTACGAAGATGTCGCTGTCGTGTGTTATGTAAATTCTACAGCTGAAATTAAAGCACACTCGGATGTGTGTGTGACTTCTTCCAATGCGCTGCGTGTCGTAAAAGCCCTGCCAAACAAACGCATTTTCTTTATCCCGGACAATAACCTTGGCCGCTATGTGGCGAGCAAACTGCCGGAAAAAGAGTTTATTTTCCATGATGGATACTGCCATGTACATAAAAGCATTCATGCGGAAAATGTAAAAGAAGCGAAGGGACTTCATCCGGATGCACTGGTACTGACCCACCCTGAGTGTACGTGGGATGTACTTGAACTTTCGGATTTCATCGGAAGCACCTCGGAGATCATTGATTATGCGACGGCAAGCGATCATGATAAATTCATCATTTGCACGGAAATGGGTGTATTTTATGAATTGCAGCAGAAAAATCCACAGAAAAAATTCTACAATGTAGGCCATCGCCAGTTTTGTCCGAATATGAAAAAGATCACATTGGACAAAGTAGAGCAGGCGCTTACGAATATGGTACCGGAAATGTTTGTGGACGAAGAAGTAAGCAAAAAGGCGAGTGTAGCATTGGAACGAATGTTGGAACTGGCATAATTTGTAAAAACGTAAAAGATAGAGGAGCATGTCGCGCAATAGAAAAATTATTTGTGCGGCGGCTCTATTTTTATGCAACTTTTAGAACTGTCCGACGTCTAACTTATGTAAAACGAAAAGAGAGGAGGGACAATATGCAATCGAAGAAAAAAAGACAGCTGGTCGAGGAAACCATTCTTTCTTCCTATGAATCCATGTACCGGATTGCTTTTACCTATGTAAAAAATCAGGAAGATGCATTGGATATCGTGCAGGACAGCGCGTGCCGGGCAATGCAGTATGCGGATAGTGTGAAAAAGGAAGAGTATGTTGAAACCTGGCTGTTTCGGATTGTCATCAATTGTGCGATGGATTTCCTGAGCCGGAAAAAACGGAAGTTTCCATGGATAATCCGGAATACTATATTCAAGGGGCTTCGTGGGATTCATATGAGGATATGGATCTGAAAAGGGCACTTGATAAATTGAATTCAAAAGAAAGGACGATTGTTCTTCTTCGATTTTTCGAGGATAAAAAACTGGAAGAGATTGCAGAAGTTCTCAGATTAAAGACGAATACGGTAAAATCCATATTGTATCGGAGTATTCAAAAATTAGAGATTGAAATGACGAAAGGAGAGAAATTATCATGAAAAAAAATGTATTGAGTAACATGAAAAAAGCTTATGATAATATTGAAATCCCGGAAGAATTGCAAGAACGCGTAAAACAGGGAATTAAGACAGGAAAACAAAAAGAAGGTAAAAATACAACTATTTGTATGAAGTGGAGTTTCCGTATTGAAGTGTTATAGCGGCTGCCGTGCTGGCGTTTGGATTGCTGCTGCATTTTAATGAAAAAAGCAGCCTATGCGTTAAGTAAAGTTCCGGTACTGGGGAATATTGTAAAAATCGTGACATTCCGGGATTTTGAAGATAATACAGGTGAGATGAGTGCCAGTGTGCGGGTTCCCGAAGTAAAGGTAACCGGAAAAGACCAAAAAGCGGATGAAGATGCCAGCAAAAAATTAAATGCTCAGATTAAAAAATATACGGATAAGATTATAGATGAGTATTGGAAAGACGTAAAAAGAAACGAAAGGGAAAGGACGCGAAAATATGACGATAGATTATGAAGTTATTACCAATACGAAACGTTTGTTTTCCTTAAAATCAATTCGATTGTTCAAATAAATACCTCAAGTGACGAGGCGAAAGTATACCATATAGATAAAAAAACAGGAAAATGTATTACCTTAGAAGATATTTTTAAAGACAATACAGATTATCGCGCGGTGTTGACAAAGGAAATTAAGAAACAGATGCGCAATAATATGAAAACGGACAAAGAGAAGGTATATTTCATTGACAAAAAGGGGATGAACTGGACGGGAGTTGGAAAAGAAGCTGATTTTTATATTAATAATAAAAAAGAACTTGTTATGTTATTTGATAAATATGAGGTGGCGCCTGGGTATATGGGGGCGTGTCAGTTTTGTATTCCACAAGAACGGATTCAGAATATAATAAAAAAGGAATATTTTGTAAAGTGAGGTATTAGAGTATGAAGATCAATAAAAAGCTTTGATTGGTATGTGTGGAGGAATTTTGCTTGCAGATATTTTGTTTGTGGGCTGGGCTTTGAACTCGCTGCGTGCCAATGAGACAAATACGGTGTATGAGACAAAAGCCCTGCTGTCCCGGTTGTTTCGGCGAAAGAGAAGAAGCCGGAGAAGAGAAAAAAAAAACGGTTTCCTGGATTCGAAAAGACCTGGATCCAAAGAAACCGATGGTGGCATTGACGTTTGATGATGGGCCCTATACGCCGGTCACTTCACGTATTTTAAAAACCGCCGGAAAATACGATGCGAAAGTTACTTTCTTTGTAGTTGGTGACCGCGTGTCCACCTATGCTAAAGTGATGAAGAAAGCATATCGTCAGGGACACCAGATTGCCAGTCATACCTATCATCATGTCAATTTGACAAAACTGGATTCTGCCGGAATGTTGAAAGAGTTAGATGAATCTAACACGGCGGTCAAACAAGTGATCGGACGGGAAATGTCGGCAATCCGCCCACCGGAAGGCGCAGTCAATGATCTGATGCGTAAGACGTTCAAGATTCCTATGATCTACTGGAGCATAGATACAGAGGATTGGCGCTCGCGGGACGCTTCCCAAATTCTCCAAAGGGCGAAAAAGATAAAAGACGGCGATATTGTTTTGATGCATGACCTGTACCCTTCCACAGCAGATGCAGTTCAATCATTGATCCCACGGTTAAAGAAAAAAGGATTTCAGCTGGTTACGGTGGATGAATTGTTCTATTATAAAAAGATAAAGGCAGAGGGCGGGAAAGTGTATTTTAGTGGGAGATAAGGATATAGAGTACGGCTTGATATGAACTATCCCTGTTGTCAGTGGGCGACAGGGATAGTTTTGCGTAAATTATGTGAAAAAATCACATTAAAATAGAGTATAATACTGTGAAATCTTAAAAAATCAAAAAATAGGATTGCAATATGTGAAAAAATCACATATAATAAAAATATATAAGGAGGTGCTGGTTATGCTGATTAGGTTTTCTGTTGAAAATTTCCTCTCATTTAATCAACGACAAGTTTTTTCTATGGCGGCGGGAAAACATACTAGACATAAAGAACAATTAGTTGTGGTAAATGGGAAAAGAGTATTAAAGGCCGGACTGGTTTATGGAGCAAATGCAGCAGGTAAAAGTAATTTGATTAAGGCAGTTAATTTTGGTAAAAATATTGCTCTTGGCGGGGTTAAAAGCAGCAGAACAAATAATAAATTTTTTCGGATTGATCCTGTTGCGATGAATCGACCGGGGGGTTTTTCAATACGATTTTGTTAGTAATGGGCATATCTATTCATATGGTTTTGCAATTTCGTATACGGAAAATGTTTTTTTAGCAGAGTGGTTATATTTATGTGATAATAAAGAGGTATGTATATTTGAAAGGAAAGCAGGAGAGAAAATACGTACGGATATCTGCTTTGCGAAAGAGGAAGATGAGCAGAGATTTAATATTTACTCTGACGATGTAAAAGATAGTACAAGTTTTTTTGCAGAAATATGTGGACATAAACTTAAAGAAACAAAGGACTTCACGCCCTTTTTTGATACGCTTGATTTTTTTTTTGCTTCCATGATAGTGATATTTCCACAGACAAAGTATCGAAATTTGGAACAGCTGTTTAAAAGTGATACTAAGGACTCATTGGGGAAATTGTTGAATTATTTTGATACCGGCATTGAAGAAGTACGGACAGAGAAAAGACCGATTGAGGAAGTTCTTACTTTTTGCCGGAAGATATAAAAATGATATAATGAATGATATTCAAAAAGCATTTGATGAAGATTGTGAAAAAACGACATCATCGATAACAGTTACAATAGTTGGAAAAAGATTTAGCTTTAAAAAACAAGCGATGGTAATATAGTTGGTTCGCAATTAATGATGAATCATGGTAACCCATTAGATTTATTTGAAATTCAGGATGAGTCCGATGGAACAAAGAGATTGTTTGATTTGATCCCGCTTTACCAGAAAGGGATGGAGAACGGCATAATCTTTATTGACGAACTGGATAGAAGTTTTCATACAAAACTTACTGTTGAATTTTTGCAAAAGTTTTTGGAAAAACGGAAGGATATCCGACTCAGTTGATTGTAACACTGCATGATTCAAATGTTATGAATTTAAATATCTTTCGTCAGGATGAGATTTGGTTTATGGAAAGAAAAGAAGACCATAGGTCAGAACTATATTCTCTTAATAAATTTAAGGAAAGATTTGACCATTCCGTAGCGAAGGATTATCTGTTGGGGAGATATGGAGCAATTCAATTTTTGGGATTGATGATGTGGATGAAGAAAAGGGGGAATAAGATGGAGAAATCATTTCGCTTAAGCTCAGATGGTATGTTTTCGAGACCGGAAGAGATATTTCCTGAAACGCCATTGCGAATCATTTTTTGTCGGTAGAAGGAAATGTAACAGAACAGAATTATTTTGGCTGGCTTGAAAAATACAGGGAAAAACTTGGAATAAAAACAGGTGTTCATGTACATCCGTTAAGAAGAGGAAAAAGAGATAATTTCAGTGCACCCGCTCAGGTGTTGGAATTGCTGGAAGAATATATCGAAATAAGAGAATCCGACATTTTACCGAATCGGATGAGAAAAGTGATTCCAACAAAATATACAGATGCTTTTGTACAACAATATATGAAAGATCCGGATAGTGTTGATAAAGATAAAAAGGAACAGTTTGAGATGTTGTTAAAACAAGTGGGCATTGATCTTGAATATCAATTTTTTGTAAAAGAATATCAGGGGCAGGATGATTTATTTGGGGTGGTAATCGACAGAGATTATAATACACATACGGTTATGCAGTTGAACGAGATTAGAAAGCAATGTATTGAAAAAGGCTATCATTTCTTTATTACGACACCTTGCTTTGAATTTTGGCTTTACTGCATTTAGTGGATGTGAAAAAACAGTATAAGGGTGATATGCAGAAATTTAGGGACAATGAGAAAAGAACAAACAAGCATACATTTACCAGTCTTCAAGTTTCTGAATATGCGGGACACTCAAAAAAATCAGTGAAAAAATTTTTAGACAATATTATCTTAATCATATTGATTATGCAATTTCACAGGTTAAAAAATTTTTCTCTACAGATGTAGAGAAGTTGATAGGTACGGATGAAACCGAGGATTCCAAAAAGGGAAAATTGGGGTCAAATCTTCCGGAATTGTTTAAATTATTGCGGAATTGTAATTTCTGATTATGAAAAAAAAAATTTTTCAGGGGCGTTTCAAAAAACAAGGCATCAATGGCTATTTCAGAAAAAATCCAGACAAGGGAAGAGGAGTATTGGTCTTTAAACAGCGCATTCCATTTATGAAACCAGTAATAATGGATCAGTTCATGAACACAAGTCTCCAGCATTTCTTCCGATAATTTCCTGTAATTTATGTAAATTTGATTGTTCTCAAAATCATAAGGGCAGACACAATTTTCGTCGCGATTTTCCTGCCACAGGCAATGCATCTTTTCGACTTTGCCGGCGATTGCTGCGGCATTATTATTTTGCTCGTTTTGAACGATGGTTCGGACGGTGGTTTCTAATGCCGCATTGTTTTGAAGCGCAGGTTCTGTTGGAATATGAAAATATTCGCAGATGTATTTTTTTACACGCGTATGCTCTTCATTTAAGGTTAGCAGACTTAATATGCTGTTTATATCCTCCTCAATCGGAGCTTCGCAAAAAGAATATCCATGATTCACCTATTCCTTATTTTTGTAAATACAAAAACAGGATTCCACATCACTCTGTCTGTGTAATCCTGCCTAAAGAACAGGGGCACTAGGAATCGAACCCAGCTCTGGAGTTTTGGAGACTCTTATTCTACCGATGAACTATGCCCCTATATGAAATTGTTTCGGTAATCGCACCGACTTGTTTATCATACCGTTTTTTGTCGATTTGTCAAGTATAAAATGAAAAAAAAGCGGAGCTGATTTTTCAGCCCCACTTTGTTATTAAATGTTCAGTAACTATTCAGGGTCCCCCCTCCATTCGCATTTCGAACACTTCGTGTTCTTTCTCGCCTTTGACAAGGCTAAAAATGCTCATGTGGGGAGGGGGACCTTATTAGATCAATGTGCAGAAAAACAATGTCTTTTACGTGCAAGCACGAAAATACATTGTTTTTGCACATCGGACCTGAATAGTTACTTATATATTCAACAATTCACTGTATACCTTCAAAGCACCGTCGGTCTCATGAGCAAGCACTTTCTTCGCAAGCACTTTACCGAGCTGTACGCCTTCCTGGTCAAAACTGTTGACATTCCATACAAATCCATGGAACATTACTTTGTTTTCAAAATGAGCCAAAAAGGGCACCAAGTGTCTCCGGTGTCAGCTGGTCACCGATGATAATGCTCGATGGGCGGCCGCCTTTGAAGTTTTTATTGTTATTTTCATCTTTTTTACCGCAGGCAAACGCAACAATCTGTGCGGCTACGTTAGCACACAGTTTCTGCTGGCTGGTACTGCCTTGGATATCCACATCGGTGTCTAATTGATTGTTTTAAAACCGATGAACTGGAGAGGAACAATGTCCGTTCCCTGATGTAACAGCTGGTAGAAGGAATGCTGTCCGTTCGTTCCCGGTTCACCGAAAATGACAGGACCGGTTGGATAGGAAACAGGCTCGCCAAAACGGTTTACGGATTTTCCGTTGGATTCCATATCCAATTGCTGCAAATGAGCAGGGAAACGGCTGAGAGCCTGGGAATATGGAAGGACAGCGGTTGCCGGATAGCCAAGAACATTTCGCTCATAAACGCCGATCAAAGCATCGAGCATTGCCGGGTTTTTCAGAAGATCTTCGTTTTTCGCAAGCGCATCTTCCTCCGCAGCACCATTTAAGAAACGTGCAAACACGTCCGGGCCGAAGGCAAGAGAAAGAACGGCTCCTCCGACTGCGGAAGTCGAAGAAAAACGTCCGCCGATATAGTCATCCATAAAGAAGGCAGCCAGATAATCGTCGCTCTTTGCAAGCGGAGAAGTTTCGCTGGTAACGGCGATCATATGTTTTGCCGGATCCAGACCGGCTTTTTTCAAAGCATCCTTTACAAAAGATTCATTGGTCAAGGTTTCCAATGTCGTACCGGATTTGGAAACGAGAACGAAAATCGCATGAGCAACATCAGTTGCCTTTAATACCGCAGCGGCATCATCCGGATCTACGTTGCTGATAAATTTTGCATCCATTTTAAAGGTGTTATTCTTTTTTTGCCCAGTTTTCAAGAGCGATGTACATTGCGCGGGGACCGAGGTCACTTCCGCCGATTCCAATCTGGACTACGGTTGTAAATTTTTCGCCGGCAGCATTGGTGATTTCACCATTGTGAACTTTGTTTGCAAAATCAGCGATTCGTTTTTGCTGACTGACATAAAAATCACGTTTGTCTACGCCGTCTGCCGTAACGGTGTTTCCGAGCTGGCCGCGGGTCAGCTGATGAAGCACGAGACGGTTCTCTCCGGTATTGATCACGGCACCGTTGTATAATTCTTTATATTTTTCTGCTAATTCAGCTTCTTCCGCCAAAGAGGAAAGAGCCTTTAAGATGTCATCATTTACCTGCTTGGAAGCATAGTTGTAAGAAAGACCGGCAGCCATCGGTACCTGATAAGTCTGTACACGTTTTGCACCGTTTTCTCCTGACATAACATCTGCGAGATTTACCTGTTCTTTTGAGACAATGTTTTGTAAGAATCCAAAGTGTCTAAGTTATTCCAATTACTCATACAATCCTCCTGTCCGGAGCCTATGGTGCTCCGATATACTTTTACCTGCGTTCCGATGCAGGTCATTTTAATAGTAACGATCCTGTATCGTAAACCGCCGTCGTTCCCTTTATATTATATAATATAACAGGGCAATCTGCAACGAAAATTTAGAGAACGCCCATGCATTTTAATACAAAGATCCACGCGGTCAAAGTCACGGAAGAAAGCAGTGTAGTCAATACGATAACGCTACTTGTCAGGACGACGTCGTTTCCGGTATTCTTTGCCATGATATAGCACGATACCGTTGCCGGTGAGCCGAGCATAATGAGGATGCCGATCAGTTCCTGGCGGCGGTATCCCATATAGATCGCCGGCGGAAGAAAGATGGCACACAGCAGGATCAATTTAATAGAACTGGCAAGCAGGGTAGGACGTATTTTCTTGATCGCCTTTTTCCTTCAAACCCGGCTCCGATGGAAAGCAATGCCAGCGGAGAAGCGGTGGAAGCCAGATACGAAATTCCTTTGTTGATAAATGCCGGGAAATGAATATCCAAAAGGCAAACGGAAGGGCAAATAAAATGCCGAGCAGGATCGGATTTTTGAAAATATTCACGATGGTATGTTTCACATCCGGATGTTCGCCGTTGTCGCCCTTGATCGTCAATATGATCACGGCAAAATGTTAAATAATGGAACGGCGCCGATGATCATCAAAGGCGCCATACCGGCACTGTCATACATATTATCAATAAAGGCAAGACCGAGTATTGCGGCGCTGCTTCGGTAAGAAGCTTGAATAAAGGCTCCCTTTTCCGCCTCGTTTTTCATAAATTTTTCGGTCAGAAACCAAAGAATTAATATGACAAACAAAGTGACAAAAAGCAATACAGCACATATTTTAAATCAAATGATTCGCGGATATTATCCTCCGTCAGATCTTTGAACACAAGGGCAGGGAGGGCGACGTAAAAAACGTATTTATCCGCGGATTTTGTAAATTCTTCATTGATGATCTTTAGTCGAAATAATACTTTGCCGAGTACCATGATCAAAAAAGATCGGAAGTGTGGCGTTTGAACTGTAAAGAAAATTTTCCATTATTCTGATTCCTTTCTGCAAGTGACGGCTTGTAAAACCTGTTATTTATTATACATCCGGCCGGCTCAAACGGCAAGACATATCTTCCCGCGGGCAGGCATATACATGAAGTAAAGAAAAGCAAAGGAAAATGATTATGGGGAAAAATGGAAAGATCAAAATAGCTGTGCTGCTTGTCCTCTGTATGATGACAGGGATGGTCCTCTGTGGCTGCGGACAGACATCGACCGGACAGAAAGAAGCGGGGACGGAGTGCGATTATACGGTTGTTGCTGCGCGGGATTGCCCGGAAGAATTTTTGAAAAATTTAGAGGAGAAAAAGATAAATCCGTTTCAAATGACATATCAGGATGGAACTTATCTATATATGGCAGTTGGTTACGGCGAACAAAAGACAGGAGGCTACAGCATACTGGTTAAAAAATTGACGGAAACAAAGGATAAAATTTTTCTTAACACAGAATTAAGAGGCCCGTCAAAGGAAGAAACGGTTCTGGAAAAGCCGAGTTTTCCGTATGTTGTGATAAAAATAGAAAATATATCCAAAGAAGTGGTCTTTGAAGCACATTGAGGAAGAAACTTGTAATTTTGGGATAATTGGGGTATAATACACAATGCAAATAAAAATGAAAGAGGATGAATAAATTGTTAGTGAAACGAATCCGCTCTAAACTGTATGAGTGGCGGAATATAATAGGCATGGTAGTATGGGACGTCATGCTTGGTGCGGCGCTTGTTTTTTCTTATACGTTGCCTTGATGAATGTGTCAAGTACATCGCTGCGAATTGCGTTAATGGCATTTACGGTAGCAATCATCGCATTTTCGATTGTGGTAAAATATGTGTTGTTTTATCAAAAACAGGAGTAGATGACATTACCGGAGGAAAAAATAAACGGGAATTTGAGAGAATTGCACGGATTCTGTTGCAGGGAAGCGGAGAGTTTGCCCTTGTTTATGCAAATATTGATCGTTTCAAACTGGTTAATGAATTATATGGCGATGAAGAAGGTGATCGAGTGCTGCGCCAGGTTCATAAAGTGATCGACAACGAACTACTCAGTTGGGATGAGGCGTCAGGCAGAATTATGGCAGATAATTTTGGAATGCTTTTGCGCTTTCATTCCATGAAAAAACTGGAACACAGATTGAACCGTTTGAATGAACAACTCGGACACTTGTGTGATGAGCAGGGCGTTTCTTACGGACTGCGGTTGTTTTTCGGTGTTTATCTTGTTACAGATAAGGAAATGCCGGTCTCCGCGATGATGGAGAGAGCCAATCTTGCCTTGAAAAAACATTGCAGTTACCGCAGCATTTAAAGAAAATAGGCGTTTACGATGAAAAAGAACATCAGAAATTGGAACGTGAAAAACATCTGGAGATGCGGATGGAACAGGCTTTGAAAAATGGAGAATTTGTACCGTATCTTCAGCCGAAATACGAACTTACGCATGAGACAATTGCCGGGGCAGAGGCACTTGTGCGCTGGGTGTCCCCGGAAGAAGGGATGATTTTTCCGGGAGAATTTATTCCGCTATTTGAGAAAAATGGATTTATTGTAGAATTGGATTTGTATATGTTTGAGCAGGTTTGTAAAATGATAGAATCCTGGCACAAAAACGGATACCGGATTATCCCGGTTTCAGTCAATATGTCGCGTGGACATTTCCTGGTACCCAACTTTTTGACCGCTACAAGGAAATTTTAGAACGATATGATGTGCCGAAAGGAAGTATTGAAATCGAATTGACAGAGTCCTTATTCTTAAACGAGATTTCCACGATGACAGATCTAGTCAATAAGATCCATGAAGTAGGACTGCGTTGTTCCATCGATGATTTTGGAAGCGGATATTCTTCTTTGAACATGTTAAAAGACATCAAGGTAGATGCGCTGAAACTTGACCGTGTATTTTTTATCACGACAGAAGAGGACAAGCGGGGAAAAGATATTATCAATAGTATTCTTCATCTGGCGCAAAATCTGCATTTACAGACGATATCAGAAGGTGTAGAGATTCGGTCGCAAGTAGAATATCTAAAAGAGATGGACTGTGATTACATTCAGGGTATGTGTTTGCAAAACCGATGCCGGTCAAAGATTTTGTGAAAATTGCATTTGCGAAGAGTGTATAAAATACAGACAAGTTTATACTCCCTTGAGATACCCAATGTGCATGGCACGGAAGGTTCTCAGGGGAGTGCTTTGTTACATATACAGGCGTTTGCGGCTTCGGTAACGTGCCCGCCGATAGAGAATCTCCTGATAGAGGAGAATGGTTGTTAGGGCAAGGAGGTTTTCGGAGGTGGCAATGCTCTCGTCCTGAGAGGCAGCGAGGATTTCCTTTGCCATCCGTTCCAGGGTGACCTTATCGGGATAGGAGTCGAATAACATGCTTCCCTCGTATTCAAGACGATCACAGCGTTCTTCAATGTTCTGTAGTATTTTTTTGCACATTCCCGGGTATAATTGCTTCATATATTGAATATCGTCTTCGAATTCCATCAGTTTTCCGGCACCGAGAATCGGGGACATACCCGGGATCAGAGCCGGACCGGGAAAATAATCATAAAAGGAAGAAATAGGTGTATTCATAACGGATTCCTTTCTGGCAGCCGAGGCGTTATACAGATATTTTATCCTTATTATATGAAACAATAAAAAAGTGTGTGTTCTTATCTTGCCCTGTTTCACGAACTGTGATAAACTGTTTCTATGTGGAAAAGTAAGTAAGAAGTTAGAATCGAGGATGTAAATGGTTAAATATATTTATAAAGTGGTTGTTTTGATGGTATTATTCTGCGGGGCATTGCTTTTCTTTGGAAGCCGCCTGCAGAACGATAGTTATGAAACAGGAAAAGTAATAGAAGCGGGAAACGAAACATTTCCCTATCTTACGATAAAGAGTCAGGGCGTGGAGATGAACCGGCTGTATGGTTACAGCGGGGTACTCGATGCCAATATCGTGCGTGAATCCATCACACCGTTAGGCCAGGATAAGAGCATCAATGTTCTGCTTGGCGGGGCAGATACAAAAATTGTAAAAATGGAATACGAGGTAGTGGACAAAGATACACTGGAAGTATACGAGAAAAAGAAATCAATGCGATATCCAAAGAGAAGGGAAAGGTGGATATCACGTTCGATTACGGATTTAAGACAAGTACGGAGTATGTGCTTTCCATTACAGCGACGACAGAGTCCGGACGTAAGATTCATTATTTTACAAGATTAAAATATTACATGGACAATTCGTATTTGCAGGAAAAACTTAATTTTGCAATGCAATTTCATAAAGATACGTTTACGAAATCAAAAGCAGAAGAATTGAGCCGCTATTTGGAGCCTGACGGTACGGCATCTAATGATTCGCTGGCAGAAGTGAACATTAAATCGGACAGCGATCTGGTGACGTGGGGAAAAATTTCACCAAAGAAACTATCCGAGCCGGTGCCGGTCATCAAAGAATATAATATGGAGACGGCTTGTTTTCAGCTGAATTATTATGTCGAGGGAGCGACTGCGACGGGAAAAGAGACATATCGCGTTAATGAATTTTATCGTGTACGTTATGCTTCCGGCAGCAGTTATCTTCTGAACTATGAACGTACGATGGAGACTGTATTTGATGCGGCACTTACCAGTGTGCAGAAAAATCAGTTAAAGATTGGTATCACCAATGACATCACGATGGATCTGATGAACAATGAAACGACAAAGCAGCTCTTTTTTGCCAGAGAAGGCAATCTGTATTGCTACGATATGGATAAAAAGAAAAATTCCATCACCAAATTATATTCTTCCTACAGCGAAAAAGCATCTTATGAATACCGTGAAAATGCGGTGCCGCAGATGCGTCTTTTGAAAACGGACAGCGACGGGAATCTGTATTTTGCCGTGGCCGGTTATGTGCCACGCGGACAGTATGAGGGAAAAGTTGCCATCGTATTATACAAGTATGTGGCACAGGAAAAACAGATTCAGGAGCTGGTATATCTTCCAATCGATACGACCGAGCAGCAGTTAAATAAAGATTTTAATAATTATGGTTATGTCAGCGGAAAAAAATGTGTATTATTTTGCCGTTGCGAATACGGTATATGCTTATAATATGGAATCTCATCGCTTGATAAAACTGGCAGAAAATGTAACGAATAGCAGTTTTCAGATTATTCAGGGAATTAGTAAAAAGGAAGCAAGTAAAGTCATAGAATATGATTGCTTCACCTGGTCTGATAATCTGGAAAAAGGTTATGGAGACGAATTGACGGTTTTCAATCTGGAAACTGAGGAAAAACGATATTGAAACCGGAGACGGAGGGATGCTATATTCGCCTGCTTGGCGTGATCAATGATAAGGTCATCTACGGTTATGTCAATAAAAGTGATATTGTGTCCAAATCGGTCGACGAGGAGATCGCACCCTGCTATAAGATTGTGATTGCCGATGAGAAAGGAAATGCTGTAAAGACATATGAGCAAAAAAATGTTTATGTGCAGGAAGTCAGCGTGCAGGGAAATGTTATGACTCTTTCCCGCTTGAAAAGACAGGGAAAAAACATACAAAAAGATTTCCGATGACAGCATATTAAATCAGACGGAGTCGCAGGCAAGTGCCTATCAGATGGTGTCGAGAGTTACTTCGGCGGCACAGACGGAATGGTATATCGCTTTTCCGGCAAGCTTTACGATTGATCAAGTACCATCTTATGAAGTTGCGGACGAGCAGATTCTTACCAGCGCAAGAGCCGTTCATCTGGATGAAATTCGGGTGCCGCAGTATTATGTATATGCCCTTGGAAAGATTACGGAAGCATATGAAAAACCAGTGCCGGCGATCCAGAAAGCAGATGAGCAGATGGGCGTTGTTATTTCCAGAACCCATCATGTGGTATGGGAACGCAGCGGCAGTTTTTGATGAACAGTATCGCCGGAATCGAGATGCAGAAAGCACAGGGACAGATATCCGGTTTTGCGGCCTGTGTTTCCATGGTTTTGAAGGCAAATCATGTTTCGGTAGATGCCACAGCATTGTCAAAGAAAAAATCAGCAATTTATCCAATGCTTGCACAGTACATGGAAGAACCGGTTAACCTTACTGGAGCAACGTTAGACCAAGTGCTGTATTTCGTGAGCAATAACAAATATGTAATTGCGGTAACCGGTGATTCTACAGCTGTAGTGATAAGCGGATACGACACGAAAAATATAACCGTTTATAATCCGGTATCCGGCAAGGTGGAAACGTATAAGAGAACGCAGGCGGAAAAACTATTTAAAGACAATGGAAATAGTTTCTTCAGTTATTTGAATTAGAGAGTGTGATCCTATGAAAATGTTGATTAAATTGGCGATGGAAGCTAGAGGAAAATCGTACTGCCCGTATTCCGGCTTTGCGGTAGGGGCAGCACTGCAGACAAAAGAAGGAAAAATATATCAGGGCTGCAATATTGAAAATGCGGCATTTACACCGACAAACTGCGCAGAGCGGACGGCGTTTTTTAAGGCGGTCAGCGAAGGCGAGAAGGAGTTCTGCCGCATTGCCATCGTGGGCGGAAAAAAGACGGAGTCTTGGAACGGACTTCTCCTTGCGGTGTGTGTCTGCAGGTTATGCAGGAATTTTGTGATCCCGATGCCTTTGAAGTAATCCTTGCGACCGCGGAAGAGAAGTATGAGATTTTGAAATTACGTCAGCTGCTTCCCTATGGATTTGAACTATAAGAAAGGAATAGAACCATGTACTTACCGGACAAATTTTGTGATGAGATGAAGAGGATTCTGGGAGACGAGTACGAAGATTATCTCGCTTCCATGGACGCTTCAAGAAAATACGGGTTGCGTGTGAACACCGCAAAAATCTCGGTGGAAGATTTCCTGAAGATCACACCGTTTGAACTCACGCCGATTCCCTATATTTCCAATGGGTTTTATTATGACGAAAAAGAGCAGCCGTCGAAACACCCTTATTATTTTGCCGGCTTGTATTATCTTCAGGATCCCAGTGCGATGACACCGGCGTCCCGTCTTCCGGTAGAAGAAGGGGATGTGGTACTTGATCTTTGCGCGGCACCCGGTGGAAAAGCGACAGAATTAGGGGCGAAACTGCATGGAACAGGTTTATTGATCGCCAATGATATCAGCAGCAAACGGGCAAAAGCATTACTCAAAAATATTGAATTGTTTGGCGTGGAAAACAGTTTTATCGTTACAGAATATCCGGCAAAACTGGTGGAATATTTTACCGGTTTTTTTGATAAGATTCTGATTGATGCTCCGTGTTCCGGTGAAGGTATGTTCCGAAAAGATCCGGCGATGGTAAAAGCGTGGGAACAAAACGGACCGGAATTTTATGCCAAACTGCAGAGAGAAATTTTAGAGCAGGCGTTGCCAATGTTAAAAGAAGGAGGCATGCTTTTATATTCTACATGTACATTTTCTCCGTTGGAAGATGAGGGAAGTGTACAATATTTATTGTCGTTGGATCCCTCTCTGAAACTGGTAGACATGGAAGGATATTCCGGATTTGTCAAAGGAAATCCCGCGTGGATCGACAGTGAAAACAAGGAACTGGAAAAATGTGTCAGAATGTTTCCGCATAAGCTGGATGGCGAAGGACATTTTCTTGCCCTTTTGCAAAAGGGAGAAAAGGCGGCAGTGAAAAAAGTACATTTTTCGCAAAAGAGAAAAGGCCTAAAAGGCGAAGAAAAGAAATTGTTTGAAGAATTTCAAACACAGATGAACCGCACTTTTGACTCGGAACGTCTGGAGAGTAAGAACGGCATGATCTATTATATGCCGGAAAAACTTCCGGATATGAAAGGATTGCGGTTTTTGCGTAGCGGTTTGTTTATGGGGGAGATGAAGAAAAAAGAGATTTGAGCCAAGCCAGTCGCTTGCCATGGCACTCAAACGGGAAGATTATAAAAAGCGGGTGGAATTTTCGGCAGATGACGAAGAGGTATTCCGATATCTCAAAGGCGAAACCATTTTGTTACAGCCGGAACAGATTGTCGATGAGGGGAAAAAGCCGGGAGGCTGGTACCTTGTCTGTGTGGATGGATTCCCGCTTGGCTGGGGAAAGGCAGCAGGCATGACATTGAAGAATAAGTATCACCAGGGATGGCGTTTGTTATAGAAAGTCAATGACACCACTTGATTTTTTATGCAGGTTCATTACAATAGAAAGAAAAAAATGGAGAGAAGCAATGGAAGAAAGATATGAGATTGATGTTCAATTAGATAAAAAGACGTTAGACCGCTTTTTGATCCGCAATAACTTTTTGCGAGCGGGAGGCGTGGCAGGGCTTTTGATCAGTTTTGCGGCAATCCTCGGATTGATTGTGTTTTGGAAAGAATTTGCTGTTTCCCAACGGGTAATCCTTGTATTTCTGGGAGCGATGTTTACTGTAATTCAGCCATTTGGCATTTTGCTGAAAGGATGGAACCAATTAAAAAGCGGTGCATTCCGCAAACCATTTCATTATATTTTTTCAGAAGAGGGGATTGAGGTGAAAAATATCGCCGGCACTGCAAAAAAGTAGAATGGAAACAGATCCGAAAGGTGATCACGACAAAAGAAGCAATGTATATTTATATGAATTCGATTTCAGCCCTGATCATCCCGGCACAGGAATGCAGCGGTCATTATGCAGAGATTGCGACAATGGTTAAGAAAAAAGCAAAGGTTGAAAAGAGAGGACATCGACAGTGACAGAAAAGAAAGAAATGGAAAGTTTTTCTGAAAAAGATACGTTTTTGATCGGAAAACAATTTGGTACGCAGGCAAAAGCCGGTGATATCTACCTTCTCCATGGAGATCTCGGAGTGGGGAAAACCGTATTCACCAAGGGTTTTGCGGAGGGACTGGGAATCGAGGAACCGATCACCAGCCCTACTTTTACGCTGATTCAGGAATATATGGAAGGAAGACTTCCTTTTTATCATTTTGATGTGTACCGGATCGGCGACGTGGAAGAAATGTATGATATTGGGATTGACGAGTATTTGTTCGGAGACGGAGTCTGCCTGATCGAATGGCCGTCCCGGATTGAGGAAGTCCTGCCGGATACCTGCGAAAATATTTGGATTGAAAAGGATCTTGAAAAAGGATTCGACTATCGTCGCATTACGTGCGACAAGGAAGGAGACAGAGAATCATGAAAATACTTGGAATCGATAGTTCCGGATTGGTGGCTGCGACCGCGTTAATGTCAGATGGCATTGTGACGGCCGAGTATCAGATACACAATAAAAAGACGCATTCCCAGACGCTCATGCCGATGATTTCCGAAATGATGTCGATGGCAGATGTGAAGCCGGAGGAATTGGATGCGATTGCTGTCTCTGAAGGACCGGGATCGTTTCGGGCTGCGTATCGGGGCATCGATTGCAAAAGGCCTCGCATGGACATTGAAAATTCCAATCGTTCCGGTGTCATCTTTGATGGGACTGGCTGTGAATGTCGAGATGCCGGGACAGATTGTCTGCCCGATCATGGATGCAAGAAGAAATCAAGTTTACACGGCAGTATACCAAACCACACCGGAAATACCGGAGCAGCTTGAGGAGCCCGATGTCATTCCGATTGAAACGGCACTGGAGCGCGCCTGTGAGGCAGCGGCAGGCAAACCGATCGTATTTTTAGGAGATGGTGTTCCTGTTTTCGAAAAAGTAATAAAGGAAACGCTGGGTGACGATTGCCGCCTTATGATTCCGGCAAGAAGATACCAGAGTGCGGCAAGTATTGCTTTGCTTGGAGAATATTTATATCAGAAAGGCGAGGCTGTCCCTGCTGAAAAATTTGGCCCGGTTTATCTGCGAAAATCACAGGCAGAGAGAGAACGGGAAGAAAAAAATACATAATCCGTCATTTTTAGAAATTTTTACAACTGGAAATTCTTAACCGTATCCGCTATAATAAAAGAGTATTTTATGAACGAGCGGAGTGATAAGAGATGAAGAAGTATAATTTTGCAATCAATGCGGAAGAGCACTTCAATATGAAAATGATATCCTGCGGGAAGATATACTGGCAGTGAAGAAAGACTGGGGATTCTTTTCAAAAAAGATCTTCAGGTGCATTCTTTTTGCATTGTGCGAAGAATGTTATGACCGCTTGATACAATCGTTTGCAATTCCTGTGGAAGTGGAGGAAAAGACGATGGTGATGGATTAGAAGGAGGATTTGTGTGTTAGATGTTTGTTTACTTGGTGCAGGTGGCATGATGCCTTTGCCGAAAAGAGCATTGACTGCGCTGATGACAAGATATAATGGAAGCAGCCTGTTGATTGACTGCGGAGAGGGAACCCAGGTCAGTATAAGAGAACAGGGATGGAGTTTTCATCCCATTGATACAATCTGTATTACGCATTTTCATGGGGATCACATCAGTGGTCTGCCGGGGCTTTTATTGTCGATGGGAAATGCGGAACGGAGCGAGCCAATCCTGATCATAGGTCCGAAAGGCTTGAAAAAAGTGGTAGCGTCCCTTCTCATTATCGCGCAGGGGCTTCCTTTTTGAAATCCGCTATCACGAGATAGAAGGAGATGAAGAAGATATTATCTGCCAGGGATATCATATTCATGCTTTTAAGGTAAAGCATAATGTGGTATGCTATGGATATACGATTGAGATTCCGCGAAGCGGGAAATTTGATGTGGAAAAAGCGAAGGAAAACCGGATTCCTATGAAGGCATGGAGTGCATTGCAGAAAAATGATTCTGTCGAAGTAGATGGAGTTATGTATTATGCACATCAGGTTCTTGGCCCGGAACGCAAGGGAATCAAAGTGACTTATTGTACAGACAGCCGCCCGGTGGATCGAATCGTAGACTGTGCGGAAGGAGCGGATCTGTTTATCTGTGAAGGAATGTACGGAGAAAAAGAAAAGATTGCAAGTGCAAAAGAGAAAAAACATATGACTTTTTATGAGGCGGCAGAATTGGCAAAGCGAGCAAAGGTAGAAGAACTTTGGCTGACGCATTACAGCCCGTCGTTGATACATCCTGAAAATTATATGGGGATGTAAGAAAAATATTCCCGAATGCCTATCCGGGAAAGGATCGCAAGTTTCGTGAAATTGGTTTTGATGAGTAAAGGAGGGATTTTGATGGAACGAAGAATGCCAAAAGACATGTTCAGCAGACACAGCCGGCACCGGCAAAGAAAATGGCAAAAAATATAACAGGTTTCGCTTTTTTGCGGGACTTCTTATCGTGGTTGCAATTGCGTTTTTCTATGCCCATAAAGAAAAGCAGGATACGACGATAGACAATACTACCGCTTCAGAAGCGGAGCGGCTGATCAATAAGGATCTGGAAGTGGGATATCCGGATACACCGACGGAAGTGCTGAAACTCTTTGGTCGAATGAATCAATGCATCTATAATAACAATATGTCGGACAAGCAGTTTGATGAATTGGTAAATCAGATGCGCCTTTTGTATAGCAACAGTCTGCTTTCCCAGAATCCATTTGAGGAGCAGCGCGACAATTTAAAGGATGAAATACAAGAATTTCGCAAACAAAAGCGAAGAATAGCTAATTATACCGTGGATAAGGGAGTTCGGTCAAATACAAGACAATTCAGAACCAGGATTGCGCCTATGTGCAGATGGCTTATTTTATGAAAGAAAACGGAAATTATACGAAGTCATTCCAAGAATACATATTGGTAAAAGAAAATGGAAAATGGAAGATATTGTCATTTCAAAAGAACGTATCCAAGGATGAGAGCAAGACCGAAGAGCAGAAAGGATAAACAAAATGAGTGACGTAACATTATTGGCGATTGAAAGTTCTTGTGATGAGACAGCGGCGGCGATTGTAGTAAACGGACGCAAAGTCCTATCCAATGTGATCTCATCGCAAATTGATATACACAAATTATATGGTGGTGTGGTACCGGAAATCGCTTCTCGTAAACATATTGAACAAATCAATCAAGTGATCGAGCAGGCTTTTGTGGATGCAGAAAAGACATTAGACGATGTGGACGGAATTTGTGTGACATATGGACCGGGACTTGTAGGTGCCCTCCTGGTCGGCGTCGGTGCAGCAAAAGCAATCAGTTATGCCAGCGG